>Ga0307505_10000052_pt1 | contig 141996 bp, 127 predicted proteins | sample 23_S_MG_FD_202183 | JGI IMG/M metagenome (GOLD analysis project Ga0307505, IMG submission 202183) | Soil microbial communities from Populus trichocarpa stands in riparian zone in the Pacific Northwest, United States - 23_S | ecosystem: Environmental > Terrestrial > Soil > Riparian zone >...
AAGCTGGCGCTGGCCACCATGTGCATCGGCGTCGGACAGGGCATCGCCATCGCCCTCGAGAGGGTGTGATTGATCGAGTTTGGCCGGAAGCGCTTCACAGCGCCTCCGGCCGCCTTCACTTGGACACGATGTCAGGTTGATTTGAATAGCCGTCCGATGGCAACGCCGCCCCCCCCGCGGGGGCGGCGTTGCCATCGGACGGATGAACGACCTTACCGAACCGCGATCGCCTCGATCTCCACGAACAGGTTCGGCGCGGCAAGCGCCTTGACGATCAGCAACGTGACTGCGGGGTGGGGAACGGGCAGCGTTCCGCCCGCCGCCATCATGAACTCGCCAAGATGCGCCTCGTCCGTCAGGTAGATGGTCAGCTTGGCGATGTTGGACCCGTCCATCCCGGCCTGCGCCAGCATGGCGTTGACATTGGCGACGGCCACCTTGGCCTGCTCCCCGGCCGAAGCGGGCACACTGCCATCGGCCAGCGCGCCGACCTGGCCGGAAATGAACAGCATCTTTTCGATGCCGGTGGCGGCGACGGCGTGGCTGTAGCCGGTTGGCGGCTGCAGGGCTGGATTGTTCATCATCGTCAGCATGATACGCGTTCCTTCTCTGGGGTTGCTATTTGTCAGGGTGCCTGGCGGCGATACGCCTCAGGCGGTCGAATGTCGTGCGCACGGCCTCGCTGTGTCCGGCGTTCAAAGTGCCGGACCGGGCCAGCACGAGAATGCCGTGGTAGACCAGCGCCAGATGTGCGGCCTCGCGCTCGCCTTCGTCGGGGCCGAGTTCTCGAAGCAGGACGGAGCGGATGCCGTTTCCCGCAATCGCGAGGCCTTCCGCCACCTTGTCGGCGGCGAAGGGGGGGGCGTCGGGGCCAAATTCGACGGCGCTGTTGGTGACGAGACAGCCGAACCCATCAGCCTGCGGCATTTCCCACAGCGACAGGAAGAGCTGCTCCAGATCGTCAAGCGTCGCTGCCGGTCCGGCATAGGCAGCAATGCGCCCGCGCACGACCGTCTCGACATAGTGTTCGAGCGCAGCGCGGAAGAGCCCGTCCTTGCTGCCGAAGCTGTTGTAGAGGCTGCCCGACGTCAGGCCGGTCGCCGCTTCCAGGTCCTTGATCGAGACCCGCTCATAGCCCATCCGCCGGAAGCGGTGCATCGCTGCCTGGAGGATGGTGTCGGGATTGAAGCTGCGTGGGCGTGCCATCTTCGTCGAAGCCAATTTGTAATGACCATTTTAAAATACACGTTTTAAAATTGGGCGCAAGCGAATTCGTGCCTCGACGTTATGGCCTACGCAGCTTCGTGGGAGGTGAGGAAAAGGCACTGGCAAAAGCGCGCGAAAAGGCGGCGGCGCTGGAAAATCCCGTTCGCGCGGCGATGTCGGCCATCGGCAGCGCCGTGTCGAGCACCAGCCTGCGGGCTGCGTTGAGGCGCAAGCGGAGATAATAGGCGCCGGGCGTTTCGCCGATTGCCGCGGAGAACGTCTTCTCAAGCGTGCGCGCGGTCACGCCCGCGCGTTTCGCGATCGCGGCGACGGTCAATGGCCTGTCGACATGCGCCTCCATCAGCCGGATAGCCTGGGCAAGGCGCGGATCGTAGCCGTCCAGCCGGCCGAGCGAAACCAGTGGCTGCGCGTCGGCCGCCTGCCGCGCCTGGTCGTAGATGAAGACGCTGGCCACATCGAGGGCCGCCGCCATGCCCAGCCGCGACCGCACCAGATGCAGCATCAGGTCGAAGGTCGGCGAGGCGCCTCCGGCCGTGAAGATCGGCCCGTCGATCACGTAGCGGTCGGGTCGCACGTCGCACTCGGGAAAGGCGGCCGCGAAATCCTCCAGATCTTCCCAATGGGTTGTGGCGCTGCGGCCATCGAGCAACCCGCAATGGCCGAGCAACCAGCTTCCCGCCTCGATGCCGCCGACCGCGCGCGCCTGTCTTGCGGCCCGCCTGAAGGCGGCCACCAGACCGGGTGCCGTCTCCAGCCTCGTGCCGAAGCCGCCTATTGCGGCGAGCACGTCGCTGCGTGCGCCAGGGTCGAAGCGGCCGTCGACGGCCACTGGCAGGCCCGACGTCGTCGCCGGCGCGCTCCCGTCGGACGATACCAGGCGCCATTCGAAAACCGTTCGCCCGGCGATGCGGTTTGCCGCGCGCAGCGGATCGATGGCCGAGGCGACGCACATGATCGAGCAGCCGGAGAAGACGAGAAAGGTCAGGCGCAGCGGCGCCGCCTCCGGTGAGAAGATCGTTGAGGCTTCGCTTTTCATCAAGCATCATTCGTAATCCGTGAAGCACGGCCTGCCAAGTCGGGCATGCTGGCGGCGAGCCAAAGGGAGGACCGCATGCCGCTCGCCATGAATCGCGACGTCTTCATTACCTGCGCCGTCACCGGCTCGGGCGCCACGCAGGATCGCAGCCCGCACGTGCCGCGCTCGCCGAAGCAGATCGCTGACGCGGCGATCGACGCGGCCAAGGCCGGCGCGGCGATCGTCCACTGCCATGTGCGCGATCCCGAGACCGGCGCGCCGCGCCGCGACGTTCAACTCTATCGCGAGGTGACGGAACGCATCCGCGACGCCGACGTGGACGTGGTCCTCAACCTCACCGCCGGCATGGGCGGCGACATGGTGTTCGGCTCGACAGAGAACCCGCTGCCACTGAAGGAAAAGGGCACCGACATGGCCGGCGCGTCGGAGCGCGTCGAGCATGTGCGCCAGTGCATGCCGGAAATCTGCACGCTCGACTGCGGCACGATGAACTTCGCCGAAGCCGACTACGTCATGACCAACACGCCAGGCATGCTGCGCGCCATGGGCGGTATGATGACGCAGATGGGCGTGAAGCCCGAGATCGAGGCGTTCGACACCGGCCACCTTTGGTTCGCGAAGCAGCTTGTCGAGGAGGGCGTGCTCACGCCCGATGCGCTGGTGCAGCTGTGCATGGGCGTGCCGTGGGGCGCGCCGGACGACCTCAACACCTTCATGGCCATGGTCAACAACGTGCCGAAGGAATGGACGTTCTCGGCCTTCTCGCTCGGCCGCAACCAGATGGCCTATGCCGCCGCCGCCGTGCTGGCCGGCGGCAATGTCCGGGTGGGGCTCGAAGACAACCTCTGGCTCGACAAGGGCGTTCTGGCCACCAACGCCCAGCTCGTCGAGCGCGCCGTCACCGTCATCGAGAACGTGGGCGCCCGGGTCATCGGGCCGGACGAGGTGCGGACGAAACTGAACCTTACCAAGCGCGCGCCGCTGGCCGCGTAAGTTCGGAGTGACCGACATGAAGACCATCGGCAAGGCGGCCTGCATCGGCGGCGGCGTCATCGGTGCAGGATGGATTGCGCGCCTCGTGCTCAACGGCATCGATGTGGCAATCTACGATCCCGACCCCGAGGCTGACCGCAAGGTCGGCGAGGTGATGAAGGGCGCGCGTCGCGCCTACAGGAAGATGGCGACCAAGGGCCTGCCCAAGGAAGGCAGGATAACCTACGTCACGTCCATCGCCGAGGCGATCAGGGATGCCGACCTGATCCAGGAAAGCGTCCCTGAGCGGCTCGAGCTCAAGCACAGGGTGCTCGCCGAGATCGACGCCCATGCAAGGCCCGACGCGCTGGTGGGCTCGTCAACCTCCGGCATCAAGCCCACCGACATGGCGCCGGCGATGGCGAAGCATCCGGAGCGGCTGGTGGTCGCGCATCCGTTCAATCCCGTCTACCTCCTACCGCTGGTCGAGATCGTCGGCGGCGAGAAGACCACGCCCGCTTTCATCGACAAGGCCAAGGCGCTTTATGCATCGATCGGCATGAAGCCGGTGGTGATCCGCAAGGAGATCGAGGCCTTTGTCGGCGACCGGCTTTTGGAGGCGGCCTGGCGCGAGGCGCTGTGGCTGGTAAAGGACGGCATCTGCACGGTCGAGGAACTCGACGACATCATGCGCTACTCTTTCGGCCTTCGCTGGGCGCAGATGGGCATGTTCCAGGTCTATCGCATTGCCGGTGGCGAGGCGGGTATGCGCCACTTCATGGCACAGTTCGGCCCGTGCCTGTCTTGGCCGTGGACCAAGCTGATGGACGTGCCCGAGTTCAACGACGAGCTCGTCGACCTGATCGCCACCCAGTCCGACGACCAGTCGTCCAAATGGTCGATCCGCGAACTGGAGAAGATCCGCGACGACAACCTCATCGCCATCTATGAAGGCCTCGCGAAGCAGAACGGAGGCAAGGGCTGGGGCGCCGGCGAATTGCACCGGAACTATGTCGGCCAGCTCGGCAAGGCGGCGAAGGCGAAAGTCTCCAAGTCTGCCGCCAAAGCGAAGGCAGAGAAGCCGAAGAAGGCCGCCAAGGCGAAGAAGAAGGGCTGACCTCATGCAGTTCGGGCTGACCGAAGAACAGAAGCTCATCGTCGAGACAACCCGCGCGTTCGTCGAGAACGAGCTCTACCCGCACGAGCTCGCCATCGAGCGCTCCGGGCGGCTGGAAATGGACCTGATCCGGGAGCTCCAGGCGAAGGCGATTGCCGCCGGGCTCTATGCCGCCAATATGCCGGAGGAGGTCGGCGGCGCCGGGCTCGATACGCTGACATGGCTGCTCTACGAGAAGGAACTGGGGCGCGCCAACTACGCGCTGCACTGGACCTGCGTCGCGCGGCCGTCGAACATCCTGCTCGCCGGCACGGACGAGCAGAAGGAAAAGTACCTCTACCCCTGCATCCGCGGCGAGACCTGGGACTGCCTCGCCATGACCGAGCCCGGCGCCGGCTCCGACTTGCGCGGCATGAAGGCGACGGCAAGGCAGGACGGTTCCGACTGGGTGCTCAACGGCACCAAGCATTTCATCAGCCATGCCGACATCGCCGGCTTCGCCATCGTCTTCATGGCCTCGGGCGAGGAGGACACGCCCGGTCCTGGTTCAAGAGGGGGCAAGCGCAAGAAGATCACGGCGTTCTTCGTCGACAAGGGCACGCCCGGCTTTTCCGTCCGCGACGGCTATCGCAACGTCAGCCATCGCGGGTATACCAATGCGGTGCTGGAGTTCGATGACTGCCGCCTGCCGGCCGAACAGGTGCTGGGCGAGGTGCACAAGGGCTTCGAGGTGGCGAATAGCTGGCTGGGCGCGACCCGGCTTCAGGTTGCCGCCACCTGCCTCGGCCGCGCCGAGCGGGCGCTGGACCACGCCATCTCCTATGCCGCGCAGCGAGAGCAGTTCGGGCAGCAGATCGGCAAGTTCCAGGGCGTATCGTTCAAGCTGGCCGACATGGCGACCGAGCTGAAGGCCGCCGAATTGCTCACGCTGGAAGCGGCGTGGAAATACGACGCCGGCACGGTCACCGACGAGGACATGGCGATGGCCAAGCTCAAGGCCACGGAGATGCTTGCCTTCGTCGCCGACGAGGCGATCCAGATACACGGTGGCATGGGGCTGATGGACGAGTTGCCGCTGGAGCGCATCTGGCGCGACGCGCGGGTGGAGCGGATCTGGGAGGGCACCAGCGAGATCCAGCGCCATATCATTTCGCGCGCATTGCTCCGGGCCGTAGGCGGCTGATGGCGAAGCCCGGCATCCGCGAAACCGACCTCTATCTTCCCGTGAAGCGCCTGCTCGAAGCGCAGGGCTACACCGTCAAGGGCGAAGTTGGCGCGGCCGACGTCGTGGCTCTTCGCGAGGACGACGACCCGGTGATCGTCGAGCTCAAGGCTGGCTTCTCGCTGTCGCTGTTTCATCAGGCGATCCAGCGACAGGCGCTGACCGACGCCGTCTACGTCGCAGTGCCGCAGGGCAGCGGCCGGGCGTCCTACAAGGCGCTGGTCGAGAACCGGAAGCTCTGCCGCAGGCTGGGCCTCGGGCTCATCACGGTCCGCCTGTCCGACGGTTTCGTCGAGATCCACTGCGATCCCGAGCCCTATCGCCCGCGCCAGTCGAAGCCGCGCAAGAGCCGGCTGCTGCGCGAGTTCGCCCGCCTCGTCGGCGACCCCAACAATGGCGGCGCGACACGCCGAAACCTGGTCACCGGCTACCGTCAGGAGGCGCTGCGGTGCCTTTCGCTGCTCGATGTCGAAGGCCCCTTGAAGGCGTCCGAGGTCGCTGGACGCACCTGCATCGCGCATGCCCGCCGCTTGATGGCAGACAATCACTACGGCTGGTTCGAGCGTGTATCGACCGGCATCTACGCCCTGAGCCCGAAGGGCGTGAGCGCGGTCGAGGAATACGTCGCCGAACTCGAAAAGCTTGCCGCCGGCAGACCGCCCGACACCACATCCGACCTCCAGACTACGCCATGAACGACCCGCGCGATCTTTCCCGTCTCCTGCGCCCGAAATCGATCGCCGTCATCGGCGGCGGCTTCTTTGCGCCCAATGTGGTCAAGCAAAGCGTCAAGATGGGCTTTGCCGGCGAAATCTGGCCGGTCCATCCGACGAAAGACGAAGTGGCGGGGGTCAGGGCTTGGCGCTCGCTCGCCGATCTCCCCGCCGCGCCCGATGCGACCTTCATAGGCGTCAATCGCAACCTCACCATTGATGTCGTGCGCGAGCTTCGCGAGCGTGGTGCCGGCGGCGCCATCTGCTTTGCCGCCGGGTTCAAGGAGACCGGCGCCTACGAGACCGAGGGCGAACGGCTGCAGGCCGCCCTCATCGAGGCGGCCGGCGACATGCCGGTGATCGGCCCGAATTGCTACGGGTTGATCAACTATGCCGACGGCGCGCTGCTGTGGCCCGACCAGCATGGCGGGCGGCGGCTTCAGGAGGGCGAACGCGGGGCCGCGATTATCACCCAGTCGTCCAATATCGCCTGCAACCTGACCATGCAGACGCGCGGCCTGCCCGTGGCCTTCCTCATGACGGCCGGCAACCAGGCGCAGACCGGGCTGTCCGAGATGGCTCTGGGGCTGATCGAGGACAGCCGCGTGTCATGCCTGGGCCTTCACATCGAGGGCTTCGATTCCGCCGTCGGTTTCGAGCGACTGGCGGCGAGGGCACGCGAGCTGAAAAAGCCGATCGTGGCGATGAAAGTGGGCCGCTCCGAGCAGGCGCGCATCGCCACCGTATCGCACACGGCCTCGCTGGCGGGTTCGGACGCGGCGTCGGATGCCTTCCTCAAGCGGCTGGGCATTCCACGCGTCGACACCATCCCCGCTTTCCTGGAGACGTTGAAGCTGCTGCACGCTTTCGGGCCGCTGCCCGGCTACACCGTTTCGTCGATGAGCTGCTCCGGCGGCGAGGCATCGGTGATGGCCGACACGGCCGAGGGGCGCCGCGTCCACTTTCCTGGCCTGATGCCCGAGCACAAGTCTCGCGTGCAGGAGACGCTGGGCCCGCTCGTCGCGGTCGCCAACCCGCTCGACTACAATACCTACATCTGGGCCAATGAGCCGGCGATGACGGCGACCTTCGGCGCGATGGTATCGGGCGGCTTCGACCTCAACATGCTCGTGCTCGATTTCCCGCGCACCGACCGCTGCTCGGATGCCGACTGGTGGCCGACCGTCAATGCCTTCGTGGCGGCGTTGAAGACGCACGACGCGCGTGGCGCGATCGTGGCGTCGATGGGAGAAAACCTGCCGGAAGGCCATGCCGAGGAACTGATGCGACGCGGCGTCGTGCCGATATCGGGCATATCCGAGGCCTTCGACGCGGCGGAGGCGGCGGCATTCGTCGGCGACGCCTGGGCTTCGGCGGCGGCGCTGCCAGTGTGTGCGCCATCGGCCGACGCGGCCGAGGGAAATCCGGTTCACCCCGACGAAAGCGAGGCCAAGGCGGTGCTGCGCGCGCGGGGATTGCCTGTGCCACCCGGCCGCAGGGTCAACGGCGTGGAAGAAGCGGTCGAGGTGGCGGCCGCGCTCGGCCATCCGGTAGCCGTCAAGGCGCTAGGCCTCGCGCACAAGTCGGAGCATGGAGCGGTAAGGCTCAATCTCCAGGATGACATGGCAGTCACGGGCGCGGCGCGCGGTCTTCTGCCGCTTGGCACCGGGCTTTATGTCGAGCGCATGGTCACGGGCGGCGTCGCCGAACTGATCGTCGGCGTGACGCGCGATCCATTGTTCGGACCGGTCATGACGCTCGGCGCCGGCGGCGTTCTGGTCGAGCTCCTGAAGGATTCGATCACGCTGCCGCTGCCTGCCTCGCGCGGCGAGGTCGAAGCCGCGCTACGGTCGCTGAAGACGTTTCCGCTGCTCGACGGCTATCGCGGCAGGCCGAAGTCCGACTTTTCCGCTGCCGTCGATGCAATCCTTGGCATTGCCGACTTCGCGGTCGACAATGCGGGCAGAATCGAGGAACTGGACATCAATCCGCTGATCGTGTGCGCGGAAGGCGAGGGTGCCTGGATCGCCGACGCGCTGCTGGTGACAAGGGAGTAGCCGCATGAACGACGTCGTCAAGACACGCCGCGAGGGCGCGATCCTGGAAGTCACGCTCGACCGGCCCAAGGCCAATGCCATCGACCTCGCCACTTCGAGGCGGTTGGGCGAGACGTTCCTGGCCTTCCGCGACGATCCCGATCTGCGTGTCGCGATCGTCAGGACGGCTGGCGACAAGTTCTTTTCCGCCGGCTGGGACCTGAAGGCTGCGGCCGGCGGCGACGCGGTCGACGGTGACTACGGCGTCGGCGGCTTTGCCGGCCTTCAGGAACTGCGCGACATGAACAAGCCCGTCATTGCCTGCGTCCATGGCATGGCCGTTGGCGGTGGCTTCGAGCTGGCGCTATCCTGCGACCTCATCTACGCCTCGGAAGCCTCGTCCTTCGCGCTGCCGGAGATCAGGGCAGGCACGCTGGCCGACGCGGCCACGATCAAGCTGCCGAAGCGAATTCCCTACCACGTCGCCATGGACCTGCTTTTGACCGGCCGCTGGATGGATGCGCTGGAGGCGCACCGCTGGGGGCTGGTCAACGAGGTGCATCCCGACAACAACCAGCTTGAGGAACGCGTCTGGGATGTCGCGCGGATGCTCGCCGACGGGCCGCCGCTGGTCTTTGCGGCGATCAAGGAAGTGGCGCGCAGGGCGGAAGCGATGGAGTTCCAGGACGCGATAAACTGGGTGACCAAGCGCAAGTTCCGCACTGTGGACGAGCTCTACGCCTCGGAAGACAATCTCGAAGGCTTCAAGGCGTTCGCGGAAAAACGCGATCCGGTGTGGAAGGGACGCTAGTGCCCGACTACGCCAGGCTCATCGATGCGGAGACCTGGGCCTTCATCGAGTGCTCCGCCTCCTTCTATCCGCCCGACGCGATCGAAAGCACGCCTAAGCGGCAGCGGGAAATCTACGATCGAATGTGCCGGGCGTTCCACGCCGGTTACCCCGATGGCGTGAGCGCCGAGACGACCGCCATCGACGCTCAGGACCGGAGAATTCCGATCCGCATCTATCGCTGCGCGCCCGCCGGGGAAGCAGCGACCGTACTCTATTTCCACGGCGGCAGCTTCATGCTGGGCGGGCTGGAAAGCCACGACGACATCTGTGCCGAGCTTTGCGCGAGCACTGGGTACGCGGTGGTCTCCGTCGATTATCGCCTGGCGCCTGAGCACACGCATCCCGCCGCTTTCGACGACGCGTTGTCGGCGTTCCACTGGGCGGCGCGCACCGATGACGCACCGGTGGTTCTGATGGGCGATTCGGCCGGCGGCAATCTCGCCGCGGCCGTTGCCCATGCAACGCGCGACCATCCGCACGCAGCTATCGGGCAGGTGCTGATCTATCCGGCGCTCGGAGGCGACACGACGACCGGCAGCTACGTCACGCATGCGGAAGCGCCCATGCTGACACTGCGCGACATCTTCTACGCCAAGGGTCTGCGCACCGGCGGCGTGGAAGACATCGATGACGTCTCGCTGGCGCCGCTCTCGGATACCGATTTTTCAAGGCTGCCGCCGACTGTCATCGTCACCGCCGAATGCGATCCGCTGTCGTCGGACGGCGAGACCTATCGCGATGCAATCCTCGCTGCCGATGGCCGTGCGGTCTGGTTCGAGGAAAAGGGCCTCGTTCATGGCTATCTGCGTGCCCGTCATTCCGTAGCTCGTGCTCGCAGGAGCTTCGACCGGATTGGCGAGGTGCTGCGTGCGCTCGGCCGCGGGCAATGGCCCTACGCCTTAACGCAGCCCTGAAGCAGCTTTCCGCCGACATCAGCTCAGGAACGGCTTCGCCTTCATCGATTTCGGGATGGCGACGCCCAGCCGCTTGAGGATCGACGGGGCAAGCTGGAGCTGGTCGAGCAGCGTTTCGGCCTTCGGTCCCTTGCCCTTGCCGAAATAGTAGAGCGCCACGTCCTGCATCTCGTCGTCGTGGCCACCATGATGGCCGCGATGCGTCTGGCCGTGGTCGGCGGTCACGATCACCTCGTAGCCGCTGGCCAGCCAACGCGGCAGAAAGCCTGCCAGGCTGGCGTCGAGCGTGTAGAGCGCGTTGTCCATCTCGACCACGTCTTGGCCGTAGCGATGCCCCATGGAGTCCACGGTGCAGGTATGCAGGATGCCGTAGTCGATGCCGTGCCGCTCGGTCAGCATGGTCAGCGTCGCGAACAGGTCGACGTCGCTCGGCGTCATGCCGTTGGTATGGCTGTAGCCGCTCATCGTGTGGAAACGGCCATGATGGATCGGCCCCTGCGGCTCGTCATATTCGATGTCGCGGACCGGGTCGAAAGGGTAGCGGTTGAAGAACTCCGACCAGTATGAATGGGTGACGGCGCCCGATTTGCCGCCGGACGCGGCCACCTCCGAAAAGATGTCGGGCTGCGAGACGCGGAAGCGAAATTCGTTGGAGCCGATGCCATGCTCCTGCGGGCTGACGCCGGTATGGATCGAGGCGTAGCAGCAGGCCGATGTCGACGGCAGCACCGATCGCATGCGCCATTTACGGGCGTGACCGGACTGCACCCAACCTTCGAGATTGCCCATGAACGGCTTCCAGTTCCGCCAGGGGAGGCCGTCGAGGATGATGAGGAGAAGCTTGGAGGAGAGAGACATCCGAATACCGGCCTGATGATGGGGGCAGCAATGCTCCGGGCTAGTTCCCGGCGCTTTCCATGCGGCGGCTGCCGATCGCCTTCTCCAGCCAGCCGAGCTCCATCTCGGGGACGGAGGACAGCAGCAGCTCGGTATAGGCGTCAAAAGGCGGCGTCAGCACCGTGCTCTTGGAGCCGTAGCGCACCACCTCGCCGCGATACATGACGGCGATGGCATCGGCGATCGACTTCACGGTGGCGAGGTCGTGGGTGATGAACAGGTAGGCGACGTCCTCCTGAGCCTGCAGTTCGAGCAGGAGCCTCAGGATGCCATGCGCCACCAGCGGATCGAGCGCGCTGGTCACCTCGTCGCAGATGATCAGCTTCGGCTTGGCCGCCAGCGCGCGGGCGATGCAGACGCGCTGCTTCTGGCCGCCGGACAGCTCGGCCGGATAGCGGTCGGCAAAGCCCTTGCCCATCTCGATCTGGTCGAGCAGTTCGGCGACGCGGCGGTCACGCTCCGCGCCGCGCAGGTCGAAATAGAACTCCAGCGGGCGGCCGATGATGGTGGCCACCGTCTGGCGCGGGTTCATCGCGACGTCGGCCATCTGGTAGATCATCTGCAACTCGCGCAGGTCGTTGCGCGTGCGATCCTTCATGGCGTTGGAGAGCGTGCGGCCGTCGAAGACGACGGAGCCCTGCGAAGGCGGCAGCAGGCCGGTGACGGCGCGGGCCAGCGTCGACTTGCCGGAACCGGATTCGCCGACCACCGCGAGCGTCTGGCCGGGGTAGATATCGACCGAGACGTCCTTGAGCACCTTCACCGAGCTGTTGCCGTAGGAGGCGGTGACGTTCTTGACCGACAGCAGTGGCGCCTTGCCCTCGGGCGCGGTCTTCTCGAGATGCTCGATCTCGTGCACGGAAACCAGCTTGTTGGTGTATTCCTGCCTCGGTTCCTTGATGATCTGCCGCGTGGCGCCCCATTCGACGAGCTTGCCGTGGCGCAGCACCATGATCTCATCGGAGACCTGGGCGACGACCGCGAGATCGTGGGTGATGTAGAGCGCGGCGACGCCGGTATCGCGGATGGCGTCCTTGATCGCGGCCAGCACGTCGATCTGCGTCGTCACGTCGAGCGCGGTGGTCGGCTCGTCGAAGACGATCAGGTCGGGCTCGGAGCACAGCGCCATCGCGGTCATCACGCGCTGAAGCTGGCCGCCGGAGACCTGATGCGGATAGCGATTGCCGATATTGTCCGGGTCGGGCAGCGAAAGCTTGCGGAACAGCTTCTTCGCGCGCTTCTCGGCCTCGGCCCTGCTGGCCGTGCCGTGCTCCAGCGCCGCTTCCACCACCTGGTCCATCAGCCGGTGGGCGGGGTTGAAGGCGGCCGCCGCCGACTGCGCGACATAGCACACCTCGCGGCCGCGTATCTTGCGGATGCCGCCCTTGCCCGCCTTGAGAATGTCACGACCGTTCAGCAGCACCTCGCCGCCGGTGATGCGCACGCCGCCGCGGCCATAGGCCATCGAGGAGAGGCCGATGGTCGACTTGCCGGCGCCGGATTCGCCGATCAGACCCAGCACCTTGCCGCGCTCGAGCGTGAGCGAGACGTCGTCGACGATGGTGACGGTGCGCGGGTCTTCGCCGGGCGGATAGACGGTCGCCTCGATCCTGAGGTTGCGGATGTCGAGCAGCGGGCCGCCCGCTTTGGGTTTGGCTGCCTTGGCCATCAGCCGCGCCCTCCCTTGAGGCTGGTTGTGCGGTTGAGAACCCAGTCGGCGACGAGGTTGACCGAGATCGCAAGTGCCGCGATCGCCGCGGCCGGGATCAGCGCCGCCGGGATGCCGAAGACGATGCCGTCCTTGTTTTCCTTGACCATGCCGCCCCAGTCTGCTTCCGGCGGCTGGACGCCCAGCCCCAGGAACGAAAGCGCCGACAGGAACAGCACCGCATAGATGAAGCGCAGGCCGAGTTCTGAAACCAGCGGCGACAGGGCGTTGGGCAGGATTTCGCGGAAGATGATCCAGCCCATGCCCTCGCCGCGCAGCTTTGCCGCCTCGACATAGTCCATGACGTTGATGTCGACGGCGACGGCGCGCGATAGGCGGTAGACGCGGGTCGCGTCGAGCAGGCCCATGACGAGGATCAGCGTGATGATCGTCGTCGGCAGCACGGAGAGCACGACGAGACCGAAGATCAGCGTCGGGATCGACATCAGCAGGTCGACGAAGCGCGACATCACCGTGTCCGGCCAGCCGCCGACCACGGCCGCCGTGAAGCCGAGGATGGCGCCGAGCGAGAAGGACAGCGCCGTCGCCATCGCAGCGATGAAGATGGTTGTCCGCGCGCCGTAGATCATGCGCGAGAGCAGGTCGCGGCCGAGATTGTCGGTGCCCAGCCAGTATTGCGAGGACATCGGCTCCCAGACGCCGCCGACGATCTGCGCCTTGCCGTAGGGGGCGATCCACGGCGCGAACAGCGCCGCGAACAGGAACAGCGCGGTGAAGAACAGGCCGATGGCCGCGCCGGGTGTGATCCGCTTGAAGTCGAACATCCCAGCCCCCTATTTCGGATGCCGCAGGCGCGGATTGGCGAGGATGGCGGCGATGTCGGCGATCATGTTCAGCCCGATATAGACGGCTGCGAAGATCAGTCCGACGGCCTGGACGACCGGAACGTCGCGCTTGGTGACGTGGTCGACCAGATATTGCCCCATGCCGGGATAGACGAAGATCACCTCGATGACGACGACGCCGACGACGAGAAAGGCGAGGTTGAGCATCACCACGTTGACGATCGGCGCGATGGCGTTGGGGAAGGCGTGGCGGCGGATGATGTCGAACTGCGAAACGCCCTTCAGTTCCGCCGTCTCGATATAGGCCGACTGCATGACGTTGAGGATCGCCGCGCGCGTCATGCGCATCATGTGGGCGAGCACGACGAGGGTCAGCGCCGTCGCCGGCAGGACGATGGCTCTCAGGCGCTCCAGGAACGGCATGCCGTCATAGACCGTCGAGATGCCGGGAAACCACTGGAGCTTCACGGCGAAGAAGAACACCAGCAGGTAGCCGATGAAGAATTCCGGCAGCGAGGTGGAAGCCAGCGCGAAGCCGGAGATCGACTTGTCGATGAAGCCGTTGCGGTAGCGCACGGCCAGCAGGCCGAGCAGGATGGCGAGCGGGATCGAAACGATCGCCGCCCAGAAGGCAAGGAACAGCGTGTTCCAGAGACGGCCGCCGATCGATGAGGCGATGTCCTGCCGGCTCGTCAATGCCGTGCCGAGATCGCCCTGAAGCACGCCGCCAAGCCACTGGAAGTAGCGGACGTAGGCGGGCTCGTTCAGTCCGAGCTCGCGTCGCAGGTTGGCGAGCGCTTCCGGCGTTGCCGACTGGCCGAGGATGGATTGGGCGACGTCGCCGGGCAGTATCTGGGTGCCCACAAAAATGAGCACCGACACGGCAAGCAGGAGGAGGACGCCCAGCGCGAGGCGCTGGGCGATGAGCCGGAAAATCGGCGATCCCATTGGAAAATCCCGCCTATGAGATCAGCCAGCACTTGGACAGCGCGTAGCCGCCCATCATTTCCTGATTGCCGTCGTCGATCCAGCCGCCGACCTTGTCGGAGGTCGCATCGATGAAGTCGTTGAACATCGGGACGATGACGCCGCCTTCCTCGTTCAACATCACGTTCATGTCGCGGTAGATGGCGCGGCGCTTCGCCTCGTCCAGTTCCGAGCGGGCCGTGAACAGCATCTTGTCGAAGTCGTCGCGGAAGAAACGGGTGTCGTTCCAGTCGGCCGAAGACAGATAGGCGGTGGTGAACATCTGGTCCTGCGTCGGCCTGCCGCCCCAGTAGGATGCGGAGAAGGGCTGCACGTTCCAGACTTCCGACCAGTAGCCGTCGCCGGGCTCGCGGCGGATATCGAGCGTGATGCCCGCGGCCGCGGCGCTCTGTTGGTAAAGCTGCGCGGCATCGACCGCGCCCGGGAAGGCGACGTCGGAGGTGCGCATCAGAATCGGGCCGCTGTGGCCGGATTTCTCGAAGTGGAACTTCGCCTTGTCGGGATCGTAGGCGCGCTGTTCGATGTCGTCGGAGAAAAGCGGGTAGGACGAGTTGATCGGCGTATCGTTGCCGACCGAGCCGTAGCCGTGGAGGATCTTCTCGACCATCTCCTCGCGGTTGATCGCATATTTCAGCGCCAGTCGCAGGTCGTTGTTGTCGAAAGGCGCCGTGTTGCAATGCATGATGAACACGTAGTGGCCCTTGCCGGCGATGTTGCGGATGGTGACACCCGGAACGCGGCTGATCATGCTGACGATGCGCGGCTCGACGCGGTTGATCATCTGCACCTGCCCGCCCTGGAGCGCGGAGGTGCGGGCGGTCGCGTCGTTGACGACGATGATCTCGATCTGGTCGGCAAATCCGCGGTCGTCCCGCCAGTAGTTGGCGAACTTCTCGCCGACATGGCGGACGCCGGGCTCATTCACGGCGACCTTGTACGGACCGGTGCCGACGCCTTCGGTCGGGTTGTCCTTGCCGCCGTTCGGCTGGATCATCAGGTGGTAGTCGTCGAGCATGTAGGGCAGGTCGGCATTGCCTTCCTTGAGCGTGATGATCACCTCGTTGCCGCTGGCCCTGACATCTTCCACGCCGCGCATGATGCCGAGCGCGCCGGACTGGGAGTTCTCGTCCGAGTGCCGCTCGAGCGTCGCCACTACGTCCTCGGCGGTTACGGTCTTGCCGTTGTGGAACTCCACTCCCTGCCGGATCTTGAAGGTCCATTCCTTGGCGTCGTCGGACGCGCCCCACTCTTCCGCGATGCACGGCTCGACGCTGCCGTCGGGCGCAAGCTGCACCAGCTGCTCGCCCCACTGGCGGCCGAATTTGTAGGGCACCTGGCTCTGCCAGCTTGCCGGGTCGAGGCTGTTGGTGGACTCGCCGCCCTGCATGCCCGCCTTGAGCGTGCCGCCGCGAACCGGACCTTGCGCTTTCGCAGCCGTGGACAGGAGAGAGTTGGCAAGAGTGGCGCTCACGCCGAGCGCGGCGGCGCGGCCGAGAAAGTCGCGACGGTTGAGTTTTCCGGCTGCAACCCTGCGGCTCAAATAGTCGAGTTCATTGGGCATTTCAGTTCCTCACTCCGTTTGATTCTTGCGGCGTTCTTGCGGCGGCATCGTTGATCGTGCCCCGTTTCGGCCATATTGACGGCAAAGCGCGACATCCGGCAAGGCCGTCTGCGACATCGCATGGCGCAATTGGTGACCCAACGGAAATGGCCGCTGGTGGAGAAGACCGGCGCTACACGCCGTTGCGCGGGATCGTTTCGTCGAAGTCGCGCTCGAAGATCAACGAGTCGCCCTCAAAGGCCTCGATGCGTCCGGTCAGCCGGAAATGGGTGGCAGTCGAGGTCATCGCGGTGAAGGTTTCCGTGCGCACCGACCAATCGCCTCGACTATAAGTCTGCGTCCAGTGCGTCTCGCCGGAAGCCGACAGCGGATCGTCAGGACGTATCGTCCAGCGCTCACGTGCGATCTCGCCATGCACGAGGCCGTGGTCGAGGTCGCGCAGCTCGCCGAAATCGTCGAAGATGGCCAGCGTCACCGCGCCGCTGGCGTCATCGCGCTCGACAGTGCGGGTGTTGGTGCTCTTCCGCAGCGTTTCGGTTTGCCATGGCGCGGCAGGCTGCGGCTCCTCGAACGTCCACTCCGGCTTTGTGCCGGCAGGCCGCACAGGAAGGGCGAGCACGCCGCCATGGACGGCGAGCGCGACCGGCTCCGGCGACGGCCAGACAAGCGGCCAGTAGGTCGACGAGATCGCGACCCTCAGCGTGTGCCCGGCCGGAAGGCGGTAGGCTATGTCGTCCAGCCGCAGTGAAACCTCCATCACCTCGCCGGGGCTCACGGGCTTCGGATGTTCGTGGCTGTCGCGATGGGTGAGGTTGAGCACGCCATAGGTGATGCGCGTCGAGGCGCCGTCGGGGTGCACGTCGCAGAGGCGAACGGCGACCATGGCCGCAGGCCGATCGGCGGCAAGCCGCAGCGTGACGACCGGGCCGCCGACGATTTCGGTATCCTCCGCCACCGGCCTGTCGAAGCAGAGCGACTTCGCGTCGTCGTCGCGCTGGTCTCCGGGCATTTCCGGGCCGAGCCATATGGCGCAGTATTCGCCTCCGGCCATGCCGGTGTCCTGCGGCGAGGAGACCGTCGCCGGCAGCGGCGGCGCGGCGAAGTCGCGGCCAAGCGAAAGCGCATGGACCGGTATCTCGGGCGATGGCCATTCGGCCTCCGCGATCCAGCGTCCCGGCCGCTCCTCGTACCAGTCGGCCGGCGGCATCGAATCCATCACGTAGAGGCGCATCGCGGGGTCGCAGTCGACGCCTGTGTCGATGCCCTTGAGCCAGCGGTCCCACCAGCGCTTCGCTTCCTGCAGGAAGCCGATCGCCGGCCTGGGCACGGCGAAGTGCGGGTATTTGTGCAGCCACGGCCCGACGATGCCCTTGACCGTCGCGTGCGGCGCGATGCCCTCGACCAGACGCGACAAGGTGTTCTTGTAGGCATCGTGCCAGCCGCCGATGGCGAGCGTCGCCGAGCGGATGGCGGAGAAGTCCTCGCAGACGGAGCCGCGCTTCCAGTACGCATCGCGCGTCTGGTGGGAGAGCCAGAGCGCCGGCAGCAGCGGCTCGTTCACCAGCCGGTCGAGCCACATGGCGCGCCACGCCTCGCCGACCAGCGCCGGGTCCGGCGGGCGTGATGAATAGGAGAGCATGGTGGCGCCCCAGCCCATGTTCTCGTTGAGCAGCAGGCCGCCCTTGTAGTGGATGTCGTCGGCGTAGCGGTCGTCGGTGGAGCACAGCGTGATGATGGCCTTGAGCGCCGGTGGTCGCCTGGCGGCAACCTGCAGCGAATTGAAACCGCCCCACGAGATGCCCATCATGCCGACATTGCCGTTGCACCAGGGCTGGCTTGCCGCCCAGGCGATGATGTCGACGGCGTCCTGCCACTCCTGCTCCGAATACTCGTCCTCCATCCGGCCCTGTGAATCACCGTTGCCGCGCATGTCGACGCGGATCGAGGCGTAGCCGTGGCCGGCGAACCACGGATGGGTGAGCGCGTCGCGCGCGGTGGTGCCGTCGCGCTTGCGGTAGGGCAGGTGCTCGAGGATGACGGGAACCGGATTTTCCTCCGCATCGTCCGGCATCCAGACGCGGGCCGAAAGGCGGCAGCCGTCAGGCATGACGATGCCGTAATCCGGATACTCGACGACCTTGCGGGGGAAATCGGTAGTGGTTTTCACGGTCGGCCTCCAGTCCCCGCCATCAGGCACTGACCGGAAGGCAGATTCAACGCTCCGCCGCGTCACGCCGCGTCGCTTTTGCGGAGCATGGCAGCGATGCTGTTGAAAAGTGCAATTAAGAGCACTATTAACGGTTCTAAATGGAGACCCTATAAAGATGCCAAACATCGTCTTGGCAGAAGTGACGGCCAGCGTGTCGGAGCTGAAGCGAAATCCGATGGGCACCGTTGCGGCCGGCGACGGGGCCCCGGTAGCGATCCTCAACCGCAACGAGCCTGCATTCTACTGCGTGCCGGCCAAGGCTTACGAGGTGATGGTGGAGCGACTGGAGGATCTGGAACTGAATGCGATAGCGGAAGCCCGAAAGGGCGAACCTCGCATTCGGGTCGACCTCGATGAGATATGAGGTCGAGTTTCTCGAAAGCGCGCTAAGGGAATGGAAGGGGCTCGACGCCGATACGCGCGAGCAGTTTCGCCGCAAGCTGAAGGAGCGTTGCGCCGATCTGCGGGTGCCTTCGGCAAAGCTTCACGGCGCGCCGCACCGCTACAAGATCAAGCTTCGAAAGGCGGGCTACCGTCTGGTCTACGAAGTCGAGGATGACCGACTTGTCGTGGTCGTCATTGCCGTGGGACGACGCGACCGGATGCAGGTCTACGAAGCGGCTGCCAGGCGATAGCGTTCAGCTCAGCGGAATGTCGTTGTCGGCCTTGGAGGACTGATAGGCCTGCGAGAGTTCATCGTAGCGCTTCGTGATCGCCGCGATCCGCTCTTCCAGCCGGGCGCGCTCGGGTTGCGGCAGCGCCTCGACCTGCTGGCGCAGGGCGAAGCTTTTCCAGTAGGCATTCTCCGCCCGGTAGCCGCCGGGGTCGAGCGTGAAGACCTCCTTCAGGATCTTCAGATCGTGCGGGATGGCGAAGGCGTCGCGCGAATCTTCATGGCTGAAAAGGAACCAGAAATTGTCGAAGCCGGTCCAGGTGATCGCCGACAGGCAGAGCGAGCAAGGCTCATGGGTGGCGAGGAACACGCAGTCCCTCGTGTCCGGCCGGTCGGCCTTTGGCAATTCGTAGAAGCGCTTCAGTGCATGGACCTCGCCGTGCCAGAGCGGGTTCTCCATCTCGTTGTTCGTCTCGGCGATGACGACGGACAGGTCCGACTTGCGCAGGATCGCCGCGCCGAACAGCTTGTTGCCCACGGCGACCCCGCGCGCCGTCCTCGGCACGATGTCGCGCTCGATCACGTCGAACAGGCGGTCGAGAAAGGCGGCGTCGGCCATGTCAGATCCCCTCCGGCAGGTGTATCTCCCACGGCTCGTCGAAATGGTGCTCTTCGAGATTGGCGCCGCCGCCGCCGCGGTCTACGACAAGAAAGTCCTGCGGCGCGCCGATCGGCGTGAGCACCGCGTGCCAGAGATTGCGCGGATAGGAGACGCCCTGTCCGGGCCGGGTGACGAAGGCGTACGGCTCGGCGGGGCCTTCCGGCCCGTCATGGCACACTACGACGAGGAAGGGCGACGGCGACAGCGGCATGAAGGCCTGGCTGCCGAACGGGTGGCGCTCGACCATGGTCAGTTTTAGGGGAAACTCGTAGGGCGTGCCCTTGAAGATCGAGATCAGCACCCGGGCGTTCGGTCCTTCCGCCTCAACCTTTGCCAGATCGTGATAGCGCTCGCACCTGCCGCCATTAATCGGGAAATGCGTGTCGCAGTCGGTGTCGAGCACGTCGCCGAACTCGGCGAATGCCTCGCGCGTCAGGAGGCGGGCGGTGACGATCCGGCTCATCGGCCAACTCATCGGAACGCCAGCTTCGCGTGGCGGTTCACGTCCTTGTAGAGCAGGTAGCGGAACCTGCCGGGGCCGCCGGCATAGCAGGCCTGCGGGCAGAAGGCACGCAGCCACATGAAGTCGCCCGCCTCCACTTCGACCCAGTCGCGGTTGAGCTTGTAGACCGCCTTGCCCTCCAGCACGTAGAGGCCGTGCTCCATCACGTGCGTCTCCTCGAACGGGATCAACCCGCCCGGTTCGAAGGTGACGACGGTGACGTGCATGTCGTGGCGCAGGTCGGCCGGGTCGACGAAGCGCGTGGTCGCCCATCTGCCGTCCGTGTCCGGCATCGGCGATGGCGCAATCTCCTGCTCGTTGAGGAAAAGCGCGTCCGGCGCGTCGAGGCCATCGACGAAATCGTAGGCCTTCCTGATCCAGTGGAAGCGGGCGGTTTGCCCGCCGTGGTTTTTCAGCGACCAGCCGCTCGCGGGCGGCAGATAGGCATAGCCGCCCGGCGCCAGCACATGCGCCTCCCCCTCCAGCATGACCGTCACTTCACCTTCCACAACGAACAGCACGCCTTCGGCGTCGGCTTCGGGCTCAGGTCGGTCGCTGCCGCCGCCCGGCCGAACCTCCATGATGTATTGCGAGAAGGTCTCGGCGAAGCCCGACAACGGCCGCGACAGCACCCACAGCCGCGTGCCTTCCCAGAAAGGCAGGTAGCTGGTGACGATGTCGCTCATCACGCCTTTCGGGATGACCGCGTAGGCGTCGGTGAACACCGCGCGGCCGGTGTGGAGTTGGGTCTGTGGGGGCAGGCCCCCTTGCGGCGCGTAATAGGTGCGGCCGGTCATGTCTGTCGTTCCCTCAGGCGGGCAGGATATCCTTGAGCCGCAGGCGGGCAATGCGCTCGACCTGGCGGCAGGCGGTGTCGAACTCGGCCTCGCGGCCGTTCTCGATGCGATTTCGGAAGGCGGCGAGAATGCTCGCCCTGGTGTTGTCCTTGACGGCGATGATGAAGGGGAAACCGAATTTCTCGACATAGGCCGCGTTGAGGCTCGTGAAGGTCTCGCGCTCGTCGTCGGTCAGGGCGTCGAGCCCCGCGGAGGCTTGCTCCGAGGTCGATTCCGCCGTCAGGCGCTTCGCCTGGGCCAGCTTGCCGGCGAGGTCAGGGTGTGCGTTCAGCACGCCCAGCCTTTCGCTGGCGCTGGCCGAGCGGAAGACGCGGGCGAGCGCATTGTGCAGGCCGCCGGCCGAATCGTGCGCCGGGCCGAGCTCGAGGTCGAAGGCGCGCTCGGCAATCCATGGCGAATGCTCGAAGATGCCGCCGAACGTCCGGACGAACTCCTCCCTGGCCATGCGGCTGGGCCGCAGCGCGGGCGCAGCGTAGGGATGATGCTCGCACCAATGGGCCGCAATCTGGCCGCGCGTCGGCAACCAGACGCGATCGTGCCCCTTGACGTAGTCGATGAAGCGATTGAGCGCGGCCGCGCGGCCGGGTCGGCCTATCAACCGGCAATGCAGCCCGACGCTCATCATCGCGGGCCTGCCGGCCTTTCCTTCCTCATAGAGCGTGTCGAAGGCGTCCTTCAGATAGGCGAAGAACTGGTCGCCGGAATTGAAACCCTGCGGCGTGGCGAAGCGCATGTCGTTGGCGTCGAGCGTGTAAGGGATGACGAGCTGTGGCGGTATGGCGTTGCCGTGCCCGTCATGGTCGAGCCAGTAGGGCAGGTCGTCGTCATAGGTATCGGAAATCCAGCCGAAGCCGCCTTCGGCGGCGGCGAGCCTGACCGACCAGACCGAGGTGCGGCCGAGATACAGACCCTTGGGGCGTTCGCCGACCACTTCGTCGTGCAGGCGGATCGCCTCGATCAGATCGGCCTTCTCGGCTTCCTCGTCATGGTCGCGATAGTCGATCCAGCGCAGGCCGTGGCTGGCGATCTCCCACCCCGCCTCCTTCATCGCCGCCACCTGGTCGGGCGAGCGGGCAAGCGCGGTGGCGACGCCATAGACCGTGACAGGCACTTCTGCCCCCGTGAACATGCGATGGAGCCGCCAGAAGCCGGCGCGGGCGCCGTACTCGTAGATCGACTCCATGTTCCAGTGGCGCTTGCCGGCCGAGGGCGCCGCGCCGACGATCTCCGACAGAAACGCCTCCGAGGCGGCGTCGCCGTGGAGGATGCTGTTCTCGCCGCCTTCCTCGTAGTTGACTACGAACTGCACGGCCACATGAGCGCCGCCCGGCCATTTCGGGTCCGGCGGGTTGGCGCCGTAGCCGCGCATGTCCCTCGGATATCGCATCGGTCTCCCGCCCTCGCGCGCCAATCGATCGCGGCGCTGGTGTTCCCATCGCTTTCAACGATAATGGATGCACGACGCTATCATTCCCCTTTGAAAGTTTGAAAGTGTTTCGGGGTGGCATGTCTCGGTTGGGACAGGAGCATCGACTAGGCTGCCCGACAGGGGAACACGAGGCAGGCCGCAAGGCGGGAGATACCCAATGGCCCAGCAACCGGGCGGACGCTTGACGACCCATGTGCTCGACACCGCTTCCGGGCGCCCGGCGGCGGGCATGACGATCGCGCTCTACCGCGTCAGCGGCGATGCGCACAGCAAGATCAAGGAAGTCGTCACCAACGCCGACGGCCGCTGCGACGCGCCGCTGCTGGAAGGCAGTGAATTCGAGAGCGGGCAGTACGAGCTGGTCTTCTTTGCCGGCGACTATCTGCGCGCCTCCGGAGCCGGGCTCCCCGATCCGCTGTTCCTCGACCAGATCCCGATCCGCTTCGGCATGGCCGAACAGGCGCACTACCACGTGCCGCTGCTGGTCTCGCCCTTTGGCTATTCCACCTACAGGGGGAGTTGAGGATGCCGGACGCGACAGCCATCCGCTCCGAAATCCGCTTCCTGCTCAACGGCGAGAAAATCACCCTCGCCGACATCCGCCCGGAAGAGACGCTGCTGGACTGGCTGCGCCTGCGGCGCTCCCTGCGCGGCACAAAGGAAGGCTGTGCGGAAGGTGACTGCGGCGCCTGCACGGTTCTGGTCGGGCGGCTTGCCGCGTCCGGGCTGATCTATGAGGGCGTCAACGCCTGCATCCGCTTCATGGGTTCGCTCGACGGCTGCCATGTCGTCACGGTCGAGCATCTGAAGGCCGAGGACGGCACACTGCATCCTGTCCAGCAGGCGATGGTGGACTGCCACGGCTCGCAATGCGGCTTCTGCACGCCGGGCTTCGTCATGTCGCTCTACGGGCTGTGGATGCGCTCCGCCGATCCTACCGACGCTGAGATTGAAAAGGCGCTGCAAGGCAATCTGTGCCGTTGCACCGGCTACGAGGCGATCATGCGCGCCGCCCGCGCGATCTCCTCCTACGGCGACGCCGGCTCCGATCCGCTCGCGGCCGAGCGGGGCGCCGTGACTGCAAGGCTGAAGGCGATGCGCGACGGTGCCCGCGTCGAGATTGGCGCCGGCAAGGACAGGCTGGTGGTGCCGGCCTCGGTGGACGATCTCGCCGATGTGCTGGAAGCGGAACCGCAGGCGACAATCGTTGCCGGCTCGACCGATGTCGGCCTGTGGGTCACCAAGTTCATGCGTGAGATTTCGCCCGTCGTCTTCGTCGGCGGGCTGGAGGCGTTGCAGGCGATAACCGAGCAGGACGGCATGATCACGATCGGGGCTGGCGTCAGCTACACAGCCGCGCGCGACCTTCTCGCCGCGCCCATTCCGGCGCTGGGACCGCTGATCGACCGCATCGGCGGCGATCAGGTGCGCAACATGGGCACCGTCGGCGGCAACATCGCCAACGGCTCGCCGATCGGCGACATGCCGCCGCCGCTGATCGCGCTCGCCGCGACGCTGACGCTGCGGCGCGGGCGCGACCGGCGCACCATTCCGCTGGAGGATTTCTTCGTCGCCTATGGCAGGCAGGACAGGCTGCCGGCCGAGTTCGTGGAGGCGGTGCACGTGCCTGTGCCCGCGCAGTGCGCGCATTTCGCCGTCTACAAGATCACCAAGCGGCGTGACGAGGACATAACCGCCGTGCTCGGCGCCTTCCATCTGCATGTCGAGAACGGCGTCGTCGCCTCGGCCCGTATCGCCTATGGCGGCATGGCGGCGACACCGAAGCGTGCGCAGGCCGTGGAGGCCGCGCTGACCGGCAGGCCGTGGAACTCGGCGACCGTGGACGCGGCGATGGAGGCCTACCCGTCCGACTTCACCCCGCTATCGGACATGCGCGCCTCGGCCGAATATCGTATGCTTGCGGCGAAAAACCTGCTCAGGCGCTTCTTCATCGAGACCGGCGGCACGTCGAAGCCGTTCACCGTCAAGCGCTACGAGGAGGCGTGAGATGAACCGGCACACGGCTCCCGACCTCAAGGCTGCGCGCATCACAGGCGGCGTCGCCACCGACACCCGCCACGATTCCGCGCACAAGCACGTCACCGGCGAGGCGGTGTATATCGACGACATGCCGGAGCCGATCGGCGCGCTGCACGCCTGCCTGGGGTTGTCCACGGTCGCGCATGGCTTGATCAAAGGGATGGATCTCTCGGCCGTCCGGGCCGCGTCCGGCGTTGTCGACGTTCTGACGGCGGCCGACGTGCCGGGCGAGAACGACATCTCGCCCACCGGTCGCCACGACGAGCCGGTGCTGGCCGAAAAGAAGGTCGAGTTCTTCGGGCAGCCGATCTTCTGCGTGGTCGCGCAAACGCGCGAGGAGGCGCGGCGCGCCTGCCGGCTGGCGAAGGTCGAATACGGCGAACTGCCGGCGGTGTTCGATATCGGCGACCTCGATCCGAAGAGCGCCAAGGTTGTGACCCCGGGTCTGACGTTGAAGCGTGGGGATGCGGCCGAAGCGATCGCGGCGGCGCCCAGGCGCATCAGCGGCAAGATGCGCGTCGGCGGCCAGGACCATTTCTATCTGGAAGGACACATCGCACTTGCGATTCCCGGTGAAGACCGGGACGTCATGGTCTATTCCTCGACGCAGCACCCGAGCGAGGTGCAGCACATGGTTGCGCATGCGCTGGGCGTGCCCAGCCATGCCGTCACCGTCGAGGTGCGGCGCATGGGCGGCGGCTTCGGCGGCAAGGAGACCCAGTCGAACCAGTTCGCCGCGATTGCTGCGATCGCGGCGAAAAAGCTTGGCCGGGCGGTGAAGATCAGGCCCGACCGCGACGACGACATGACCGCAACCGGCAAGCGCCATGACTTCCTCATCGACTATGAGGCCGGCTTCGACGACGAAGGCAACATCCTCGGCGTCGATCTCGTCTATGCGGCGCGCTGTGGCTTTTCCTCCGACCTTTCGGGTCCGGTGACCGACCGGGCGCTGTTCCACTGCGACAATGCCTATTTCTGGCCGGCGGTTAACGCCGTCTCCGCGCCTCTTTACACCAATACCGTGTCCAACACGGCCTTTCGCGGATTTGGGGGGCCGCAGGGCATGGTCGGGGCCGAGCGTGTCATCGACGAGGTGGCGTTCGCCGTCGGCAAGGACCCGCTCGAAATCCGCAAGCTGAATTTCTATGGCGTGACGGATCGCAACGTCACGCCGTACCACCAGACGGTGGAGGACAACATCGTCCACCGCATCGTCGAGGAGCTTGAAGCGTCGAGCGGCTACGACCGCCGCCGGCGCGAGATCGCCGCGTTCAATGCCAACAGCGAGATCGTCAAGCGCGGCATCGCGCTGACGCCGGTGAAGTTCGGCATCTCCTTCACCGCCACCCATTTCAACCAGGCCGGCGCGCTGGTGCATGTCTACACCGACGGTTCGGTGCATCTGAACCATGGCGGCACCGAGATGGGGCAGGGGCTCTTCGTCAAGGTCGCGCAGGTGGTGGCCGAGGAGTTCCAGATCGACATCGATCAGGTGAAGATCACCGCCACGACGACCGGCAAGGTGCCCAACACATCGGCGACGGCCGCCTCGTCGGGCTCCGATCTCAACGGCATGGCGGCGAAAAACGCCGCGCACCAGATCAAGAACCGGCTGATCGCCTTTGCCACGCAGAAATACGAGGTCCCGGCCGAGCAGGTCGTGTTCCTGCCCAACCGGGTGCGGGTCGGCAATCAGGAAATCCCTTTTGCCGACCTCGTCAAGCAGGCCTACATGGCCCGCGTGCAGCTTTCGGCCGCCGGTTTCTACAAGACGCCCAAGATCCACTGGGACCGCGACAAGGGCGAGGGCCATCCGTTCTATTATTTCGCCTATGGCGCGGCCTGCGCGGAGGTGTCGATCGACACGCTGACAGGCGAGTACATGGTCGAGCGCGCCGACGTACTGCACGAGACTGGGCGTTCGCTCAACCGCGCGATCGATCTAGGTCAGGTGGAAGGCGCCTTCATCCAGGGCATGGGGTGGCTGACGACTGAGGAACTGGTCTGGGACGACAAGGGCAGGCTGCGCACCCACGCGCCGTCGACCTACAAGATCCCGCTCGCCTCCGACCGGCCGAAGATCTTCAACGTCGCGCTGGCCGACTGGGCGGAGAGCGCCGAGCCGACCATCCACAAGTCGAAGGCAGTCGGTGAGCCGCCCTTCATGCTCGGCATGAGCGTGCTGCACGCGCTGTCCGACGCGGTTGCCAGCGTCGCGGATCACCGCATCTGCCCGCGCCTCGACGCGCCCGCGACGCCCGAGCGCGTGCTGATGGCGGTAGAGCGGCTGAAGGCGGAGCGCTAGCGGGAGGGCGCAATGGCCACATCCGCTCCGAGCCTCAAGGGCTTCCTCGACGCCTCTCCCGCCGTCGCCGTGGTCGAAATCTGCGAAGCGGCAGGCTCGACCCCACGTGAGGTCGCAACCTGGATGCTGGTTTCGCCGCAGGCGACGTTCGGCACGATCGGCGGCGGCCAGCTCGAATTCATGGCCATCGACCGCGCCCGCGAGATGATCGCGCAGGGCACCGCGACCGCCCGGCTCGACATCCCGCTCGGACCCGAGATCGGCCAATGCTGTGGTGGGCGGGTGAAGATCGACATCGCGCTGGCCGATGACGAACTGCGTGCGGCGATCCCGGAGCGCATCGTCGCCGAAGAGGCGACGCAGCCGCACGTCTATCTGTTTGGAGGCGGCCATGTCGGCCACGCTCTGGCCGCTGCCCTCGCGCTCCTGCCGGTGAAGGCTACCGTGATCGAGACGCGCGCCGATGCGCTCGACGGCATGCCATCGGAGGTGGCGACGCTGCTGACCCCGGTGCCGGAGGAAGCGGTGCGCGGCGCACCTGCCGGTGCGGCCTTCGTGGTGCTGACCCACGATCACGCGCTCGACTTTCTCATCGTCGCGGAAGCGCTGAAGCGTGAAGACGCGGCCTATGTCGGCATGATCGGCTCCAGGACAAAGCGGGCGACGTTGCGAAGCTGGTACCTGCGCGAGGCCGGCGGCAGCGAAGATGCCCTCGCGCGGCTCGTCTGCCCGATCGGGGGAGCCGACGTGAAGGACAAGCGGCCGGCGGTGATCGCGGCGGTGGCGGCCGCCGAAATATTGCGGGCCGTGCTGGCCGGCTGAGGTTCCCGGTATCGCGGTAGGATGCAAATCGACGCAGTTTCGATTGCGGCGGAACCTTGGCAATTCTCAACAGTTTGATTGGAGGTTTCCCAAGGAGGCACCAATGCACGGCATAATCTATCTGGTTGGACTCGTAGTCGTCATCCTGGCGATCCTGTCATTCTTCGGGCTTCGATAGAGGCTCCCCCAGTTTCGACGTCCCTAAAACCCGCAACGAAGGGAGGCCAACGTGGCCCATATGGAAACTGCGAGCGGCGCGGAGGCTGTCGTCGTCGGCAACGATGATCGATCCTATGTCGACTGGCCGGCAATTCTTGCGGGCACGGTGCTGGCTACTGCCCTGTCATTCGTCCTGCTGACGTTCGGCTCGGCCATCGGCCTGTCAATGACATCTGCCGAGTCTGGTGAGGGTGTGTCGCTGTTCTGGATCGCCATCGTCGGCGCGCTGTGGCTGCTCTGGGTTCAGATTTCGAGCTTCATGGCAGGCGGCTACCTGACCGGACGCATGCGACGCAGACATGGCGACGCGACGGAATATGAGTCCGACGTGCGCGACGGCTCGCACGGTCTTGTCATGTGGGCGATGGGCGTGCTGCTCGGAGCAGTCATCGCGTTCTGGGGCGTGAGCGGCACAATCTCCGCCGCGACTTCCACGGTCGGCGCCGTGAGCTCGGGGGTTGGCGCGGTGGCCGGCGAAGCCATTGACCGGTTCGATCCTGATTCCCTTCTGGTGGATCGCGCGCTTCGCGGCGGTCCGCGGGCGTCGGCGCCGGTCGACGAAGGTACGCGAGGCGAAGTCGGCCGCATCCTGATGTCGACCCTGGGCGACGGCGAACTCGACGCCGCCGACCGCGACTATCTGGTCGCGATCGTCGCGGCGCGCGCCGGCATCAGCCCGGAAGAGGCAGGGCAGCGCATCGATCAATTGATCGAACAGGGCAGGCAACTTGAAGCCGAGGCCCGCGCAGCGGCCGAAACGGCTCGGCGTCTGGCGATGGTGGCAGCCTTCATGGCGGCGGCGTCGCTTCTAGTCAGTGCCGCGGCGGCCTATTTCGGCGCTACCCTCGGCGGCAAGCATCGCGACCAGCAGACCCTCGTCGAGGGCTGGTACAGACCCTGGTAATGGAGGTTGCGACCTAGGTCTCCGGCCAACAAGCCGGGGATCTGGCGCGCTTCTATCTCCCCGCGAGCAGGTCGCGGATCATGCGCTGGCAGCGCTCGGCCATGAACTCTAGCAGCAGGCGGATCTTCGGATCCTGGAAATTCTTGTGCGGGAAGACGGCGGCGAGCTGCACCGGCGGCGGCGGGCAGTCGGGCAGGATGACCTTCAGACGCCCGTCGCGCAGGAAGGGTTCGACGTCGAAACGCGGCTTGTTGACGATGCCTCGACCCGCCAGCGCCCAACCGGTGACGACGTCGCCGTCGTCGGAATCGAACGGTCCGTGGATGTCGAACTTGCGCGGGCCCTCCGGTGTGTTCAGCGTCCAGACATGCTCCTTGGCGCCGGGATAGCGCAGCAGCAGGCAATCGTGCCGTTCGCTGACGAGTTCGTGCGGGGCCTTGGGCTCGCCGCGCGCGGCGAGATAGGCCGGCGAGGCTGCAAGCACCCGCTCGCACTCCATGATGCCGCGCATCCGAAGGCTCGAATCCTCCAGCGTGCCGAGGCGGAAGGCGACGTCGATGCCTTCCTTCATGATGTCGACATTGTGGTCCGACAGCCGCAGGCGCACCTCGATTTCGGGATAGCGGTCACGGAATTCGGGGATGCCGGAGGCGATCAGCCGCCGGCCGAGACCGAGCGGCGCGGTGACGCGGATGGTGCCGCGCGGCTGGCCCGAAAGCGCGGTGACGGCGGCCTCTGCCTCGTCCACCGCCTCCAGCACCTTCTTGGCGCCGTGATAGAAGACCCGGCCATGCTCGGTCGGTGCCAACTGGCGCGTGGTGCGGTTGAACAGCCGCACGCCCAGATGCTTCTCGAGCTCTTTGATGCGGTTGGAGGCGACGGCCGGCGAGATGCGCATGTCGCGACCTGCCGACGACAGGTTGCCCAGTTCAACCACCCGGACGAAGACGGCGATGTTGTCGATATAGGCCATGGCTGCCCATCTATCGGCAATACGGCTCCACTTTCCAGATTTTTTTGAAAGTCATCGTGCATCGCTTCTCTTCCGCTTTGAAGCGAAGACCGTAAAGTCGCAGACGATGGCCGGAGAGGGGTGCCGATGTACGAATATGCGATTTTCTGGGAGTGGCTCTCCTTCGCGATGCGCTGGCTGCACGTCATCACCGCCATCGCCTGGATCGGCTCGTCCTTCTACTTCATCGCTCTCGACCTCGGTCTGGTGAAGCGTCCGGGCATGCCCGAAGGCGCGCATGGCGAGGAATGGCAGGTGCATGGCGGCGGCTTCTACCACATCCAGAAATATCTGGTCGCGCCGGCGCGGATGCCCGAGCACCTGACATGGTTCAAGTGGGAGAGCTATGCCACCTGGCTGTCGGGCTTCTTCCTGCTCGCCATCGTCTATTACGCGGGGGCCGATCTCTACCTGATCGACCGCAACGTGCTCGACGTGTCGGCCCCGGTGGCGATCGGCATCTCCATCGCCTCGCTGGCGGTCGGCTGGCTGATCTACGACCTGCTCTGCCGGTCGAGGCTGGCGGAGAACGACACGCTGCTGATGCTGGTGCTGTTTCCGATCCTCGTGGCCATCGCCTGGGGCTACACGCAGCTCTTTTCGGGCCGCGCGGCCTTCCTGCATCTCGGCGCATTCACGGCGACGATCATGTCCGCCAACGTGTTCCTGATCATCATTCCCAACCAGAAGATCGTGGTGGCGGACCTGATCGCGGGCCGGAAACCTGACCCGAAATACGGGAAGATTGCCAAGACGCGCTCGCTGCACAACAACTACCTGACGCTGCCCGTCATCTTCCTGATGCTGTCCAACCATTACCCGCTGGCTTTCGCCACGGAGTTCAACTGGGTGATCGCCTCGCTGGTGTTCCTGATCGGCGTCGTCATCAGGCATTATTTCAACACGGTGCATGCGCGGAAGGGCAATCCGCACTGGACCTGGGCGGCGGCGACGATCCTGTTCATCGTCATCATGTGGCTGTCGACCGTGCCGAAGGTGCTGACGGGCGAGGAGCGGGTCTCCGTCACCGCCGAGCGGTTCATGGCGTCGGCGCATTTTCCGGCCGTGCGCGACGCGGTAACAGGACGCTGCGCCATGTGCCATGCCGCAGAGCCCGGCTGGGAGGGCATCGCGTTCACGCCGAAGGGGGTGTCGCTGGAGACGGAGGCGCAGATCGCAAGCCATGCCCGCGACATCTATCTTCAGGCCGGCCGCAGCCACGCCATGCCGCCCGGCAACGTCTCGGCGATGACGGCTGGCGAGCGGGTGCTGATCGTGGCCTGGTTCGAGGAGGCTCGGCGGTGAGCTCACTGCTTATGCGCGGCCGTGTCCTTTCCTTCCGCGCCCGGCCCGAAGCGATCGACGATCGGGCCTCCTATTTCTATTCCGAGGATGGCGCGGTGCTGGTTCGCGAAGGCCGCATCGTCGCCGCCGGCGACTATCATGCGGTGGCGGCGCAGGCCGGCGACGCGCGGGTCGTCGACCATCGGCCTCACCTCATCCTGCCCGGCTTCATCGACGCGCATGTTCATGTCCCGCAGATGCAGGTTATCGCCAGCTACGGCGCCGAGCTCCTCGACTGGCTCAACACCTACACCTTCCCTGAGGAGACGAAGTTCAGGGACACGCAGCATTGCCGGCGCATCTCGCGGCTTTTCCTCGATGAGATGGTGCGCCAGGGCACGACGACGGTAGCGGCCTACTGTTCGGTCCACCGGGAGAGCGCCGACGCCTTCTTCGCCGAGGCGCTCGAGCGCGACATGCTGGTCATCGCCGGCAAGGTGATGATGGACCGCAACGCGCCGGACGGCGTCGTCGACACGCCGCAGACCGGCTATGACGATACCAAGGCGCTGATCGCCGACTGGCACGGCAAAGGCCGGCTGCACTACGCGGTGACGCCGCGCTTCGCCATCACCTCGTCGCCCGAGCAGATGGAGATGGCGGGCGCATTGATGCGCGAGCATCCCGACCTGCACATGCAGACGCATCTGTCGGAGAACCACGCCGAAATCGCCTTCACGCTGGAACTCTATCCATGGGCGAAGGACTACACCGAAATCTACGAGCACTACGGTCTGCTCGGGCCGAAGGCTCTGTTCGGCCATTGCATCCATCTTTCCGAGCGCGAGGCCGACGCACTTTCAGACACCGGCTCGGTGGCCGTGTTCTGCCCGACCTCGAACCTGTTCCTCGGCTCGGGCCTGTTTGACTGGCAGGGCCATTCCCGGCGGGCGAAGCCGCTGCGCATCGCGGCGGCGACCGATGTCGGCGGCGGCACCAGCTATTCCATGCTTCGCACCATGGACGAGGGATACAAGGTGATCGCATTGCAGGGAGAGAAGATGAATCCGCTCGCCTCGTTCTGGCAGATCACGCTCGGCAACGCAGCGGCGCTTTCGATATCCGACCGCGTCGGCACGCTCGATGCGGGCACCGACGCCGACATCGTCGTGCTCGACGCGCGGGCGACGCCTGGCATGCGGCTGCGCATGGAGACGGTCGAGACGCTTGCCGAGGAGCTTTTCCTGCTCCAGACGCTGGGGGACGATCGCGCCGTCGCCGAGGTCTATGTCGCTGGAAAGCCGGCAAAGAGCGCGCTTGCGCAGGTGTGACCGGTCAGCGCAATCGCGTGAATTGCAGGCTCTGACGCGTCAAAGGCTTACCGGGAGCGTATTGTCGGGGCTAAGGTGAACCGCAACGCATTCTGGGGAGGACGACGTGGCCACTGAAGACGATCTCGCCCGGTTGAAGGAGCAGGAAGCGAGGCTCGTCTTCGACCGGTTCGACGAAGCCGAGGCGTTCGCGCTCGGCACGCGGCTGCGCGATCTGGCGCTCGATCGCGGATTGCCGATCGTCGTTGAGGTAGCCGCCCTCGACCGGCCGCTGTTCTACGCGGCACTTTCCGGCTCGACCGCAGCCAACCGCGAATGGGCGCGGCGCAAGATCAATTCCGTGCGCTTTTATCACAAGAGCACCTATCGCATGTTCCTGGAGCAGGGCGGCAGGGAGCGTATCTTCCCGGCCGATTTCGGCCACGATGCGCGCGACTTTGCCATCGCCGGCGGCGCGTTCCCGGTCCGGGTGGCGGGAATGGGCGCGGTCGCCGTCGTGGCCGTATCCGGCCTGCCGCAGCGCGACGACCACAATCTCGTCGTGGAGGCGCTGGCCGGGTATCTGGACGTCGACCTAGCCGCCGTCGCGCTGGCCGGCGAAGGCGCCTGACGTGCCGGGACCTGCCGAGACGCGCATCCTGTTCGAGAACCTGTTTTCAGCGGCGGTCGCAGCGGCAGATCCCGCGCGCGTCATCCATGACTTCCTCCCGGAAAGGCCGAAAGGCCGTACCATCCTCGTCGGCGCGGGCAAGGGGTCGGCGCAGATGGCGGCCGCCTTCGAGCGGGCATGGGACGGACCGCTCGAAGGCCTGATCGTCACCCGCTACGGCTACGGCTACGGCGCGCCGTGCCGGCAGGTGGAGGTGATCGAAGCTGCCCATCCGGCGCCCGACGAGGCTGGACTTACCGCCTCGCGCAGGCTTCTGGAGCGCGTTTCCGGCCTGACCGCCGACGACCTCGTCGTGGCGTTGATCTCTGGCGGAGGCTCGGCATTGTTGCCGTCGCCGCCGGAAGGCATGACGCTCGCCGACGAGATCGCGGTCAACGAGGCGCTGCTTGCGTCGGGCGCGCCGATCTCGGCGATGAATACCGTGCGCAAGCACCTCTCGACCATCAAGGGCGGCAGGCTGGCGCTGGCCGCCAACCCGGCGCGTGTGGTCACGCTGGTCGTGTCCGATATTCCCGGCGACAACCCCGCCTTCGTCGCTTCGGGGCCGACCGTGCCCGAGAAGACCGGGCGACAGGAGGCGCTGGCGATCGTCGACCGCTACCGTCTCGCGCTGCCGGAGGCGGCGCTGCGCCATCTGAATTCACCGGCCGCCGATGCGCCCTCGCCGGAAGATCAGCGCTTTGCCGGCCACGCGGTGCATGTCATCGCCTCGGCCGCGCGCTCGCTGGAGGCCGCCGCGGCAGAGGCCGGGCGGCATGGCATTGAAGCCGTCATCCTCTCCGATGCGATCGAGGGGGAGGCGCGCGACGTGGCCGGCGTCCATGCCGCGATCGCCCGCGAGATCGCCTCCCGCAATCGCCCGTTCAGGAAACCGGTGCTGCTTCTCTCGGGCGGTGAGACGACGGTGACGATCAGGCAGAAGGGCGGCAAGGGCGGCCGCAACGCGGAGTTCCTGCTGGCTTTTGCGCTGGCGGTCGACGGTGTCGAGGGCGTCCACGCCTTCGCCGCCGACACCGACGGCATAGACGGCAGCCAGGACAATGCCGGCGCCTTTGCCGACTTCACCAGCGTGGCCCGTATGCGCGCGGCGGGCGTCGACCCGAAAGCGGCGCTCTCACGCAACGACGCCTGGACGGCTTTCCACGCTGTCGGCGACCTGTTCGTGCCGGGGCCGACGGGGACCAACGTCAACGATCTCAGGGCAATTCTGGTCCGCTAAACCTCGTGCAGGTAGAGGTGATAGTCCAGCTCGCTCACGGTCCGGGCGACGCGCAGATATTCGGCGCGCTTGATGGCGATGAAGGTGCGGTGCATGTCCTCGCCCAGCGCCTTCCTAAGAAAAGCCGAACCTTCCGCCGCCGCGATCGCCGACAGCCAGTCGGCGGGCATCGCCTTCGCCGCATCGGCCGGGGCCTCATAGCCGTTGCCCGTGGTCTCCGGGCCTGGGTCGAGTTTATCGTCCAATCCCTTTGCGATGCCGCCGAGAACAGTAGCCGCCACCAGATAAGGATTGGCGTCGACGCCCGACGGACGGTGCTCGATACGGCGCGCCCTGACGTCGCCCGCCGGCACGCGCAACGCCACCGAGCGGTTGTTCACGCCCCAGGTCGGCGCAACCGGCGCATAGGACTGGGCCACGAAGCGCCGCCATGAATTGGCATGCGGCGCGAAGACCAGCATCGATTCCGCCATGGTGGCCGAAAGCCCGCCCAGCGCATCGAGCAACGTCGGGTTCCAATCGCCCTGCCGCTCCTCGGCGAAGACGTTCCTGCCCGCGCCGTCCTGCAGCGAGACGTGCAGGTGCATGCCCGACCCGGCATATGCCTCGATAGGCTTGGCCATGAAGCAGGCGGTGACGCCATGCCTGCGGGCCTGCGCCCGCACGATGCGCTTGAGGAGGACGAGATCGTCGGCCGCGCGCAGGATGTCCGTTCGATAGTTCAGCGTCAGCTCGTACTGCCCCGGCGCGTATTCCGAGATGATGGTCTCGGCCGGGATTCCCTGCGTCTTCGCAGCGGCGTAGATGTCGGAGAACAGCGGCTCCATGCCGTGCAGATGGTCGACCGAGTAGACCTCGGTCTTGCCGCTCGCGCGGCCGTCGACGACGGCACGGGCCGGCTGGACGCGGCCATCCGCATCGCGTTCGTTGGCGAGCAGGAAGAATTCCAGCTCGAAGGCCCCGGCCGGATGTAGCCCGCGTGCCGCGAATGCCTCGACCTGCCGCTTCAGGGCGTGGCGCGGATCGCTGGTCATCGGGCTGCCGTCGAGCCCGAACATCGACATCAGCACCTGCCCGCGCGGCGGGTTGGTGCCGTGGAGCGGGGCCAGCGTGCCGGGGATCGGCCAGGCGCGCAGGTCGCCGTCGCCGGAATCCCAGATCAGCCCGGTCTCGTGGACGTCCTCGCCGACGATGTCGAGGCCGAGAATCGAGATAGGCAGGTGCCTGCCGGCGCGATAGATCCCTTCGAGCTCATGCCGACGGACGATCTTGCCCCGCCCGATCCCGTTGGCGTCGGAGAGCACGATGTCGAACGCATCGATTTCCGGATGAGCGGCGAGGAAGGCGGTGGCTTCTTCGATGGTGGAGTTCGATGGTGAGTTTGTCATCAGTCCGCCAACTCCCCCGCCACGGCGCCGAACGCCTCGACCAGCCGGTCGACCTGCTTCTTACGGGTCGCGGGCGACACCAGCATCATGTTGTGGAACGGTGCGATCAGGCAGCCGCGGTTGACGAGGCCGACATGGATCGCGGCTTCGAGGCGCGGCGCATGCGCCGCTTCCGCCTGCCAACCGTTCCTTAGCGGCCCCGGTGCGCAGATGAACTCGACCCGGGCGCCGACGCGGACCACGTGCCACGCAAGGCCAAGCCGCTCGATCGCCGCCGCCAGCCCCTGCTCCAGCCGCGCGGCGAGCTTCTCCATGTGGGCATAGGCCTCGTCGGTCATCACCTCCTCCAGTGTCGCGCGCATTGCGGCGAACTGGAGCGGGTTGGCCGACAGCGTGGTGCCCATGCCGGAATAGCCCGGTTCCTTGGCATCCTCGTAGGCGGCCCAGCGCTCGGCCACCTCGGCACTCATGCCCCAGACGCTGGCCGGCACGCCGCCGGCAACCGGCTTGCCCAGCACGAACAGGTCGGGCTCCAGCCCGTGGGCGCTTGTGTAACCGCCGGGGCCGGTGGAGACGGTGTGCGTCTCGTCGATCAGCAGCAGCGTGCCGTGGCGGCGGCTGATCTCGCGCATCGCCTCGTGGAAACCGGGATCGGGCAGCACCATGCACGAATTGGTCAGCACCGGTTCGGCGATGATGCAGGCGACGTCGCCGTCGGCAAGCGCCTCGTCGAGCGCCCGCACATCGTTGAACTCGACGACCTTCGTCGCCTGGGTCAGGTCGCGGAACTCGCCGGCCAGACCTGGACGGTTGGCCGGCCAGCCATAGCGAAGGCGCACCATCGTCTCGTCCACCGAGCCGTGATAGCAGCCGTTGAAGACGAGGATCTTCGGGCGGCCGGTGACCGCGCGGGCCACGCGCAGCGCGAACCGGTTGGCGTCGGTGGCTGTGGTGGCGATCTGCCAGAAGGGCAGGCCGAAGCGTGCGGCCAGCAGGCGTCCGAGCTCCAGCGCGTCCGCCGAAGGCAGCATGTATGTCAGCCCGCGCTTGGCCTGCCGGCGGATCGCGCTCGCCACCGGTGCCGGCGAATGGCCGAACATCGACCCCGTGTCGCCAAGACAGAAATCGTCGAGCCTGTTGCCGTCGATGTCGTGGATCGTCGCGCCCGAGGCCTTCTCCACGACCATCGGAAACGGCATCGGCCAGTCGCGCATCCAGTGCATCGGCAGGCCGGCTAGGAATCCCTCGATGCCGCCTGCCATGGCCTTGTGTGACCTTGGCCGCGCGGCGCGATAGGTCGCCGCCTCGCGCGCGGCGAAACGCTCGATGAGGGCGACATCGATGCCGCCCAGTTTTGATGTTGTCTGTTCGTTGGCCATTTTCTCGGATCGGAAGGCGTTGCCGTCGTGATTTAGCCGGAGCCCGCGTTTACGGCAATCGGCATGAGCCGGCAGGGTGAACGGCGCGCCGCCAGATATCCGCGCTGCCGGGAACGGCCGTGCGCGCCAGCCACGGGAGACATGATCATGCGTTTCGCAATAGCCTTCGCGGCCACCCTTGTCGCGCTGCCGGCCGCCGCCAGCGGCGGGCTGTCATGCCAGGCCGAGGACGACAGGGTGCGGCTCACGGTCGAGAGCGGGATGACGCGCGGCATGGGCGCGCCGTTGTTCAATTTTCGCGGCCGGCTCGACGTCGTCAACGGCGAGGTGCGCGACGTGTTGCGAAGCACCCGGTTCGAGCGCGAGCACGTGCCGCAATACTGGCTCGACGCCGACGGCCTGAAGCTGCGCCTCTATCGCGAAACGGAGAGCGGCCCGCACGCCTATGTCGAAGCGGCCATCATTGCAGGCTTCGACGCGGAGACGGAGGAGCTGAACGGCGAATATTCGATTGTGATCTACGATGTCGGCGAGGACGATGCGGCGGAAGCAAGAACCGTCGAGCTTTCCGGCCCGGTGTCCTGTTTCGTCGAATAGCCTTCAGCCGGCGACGTCGATGACGCCGCAGTCTCCTGCTTCGGTGCCGAAGGCAATGCGGCGGCCCTCACCGTCCCAGGTGATTGAGGTGACGGCGCCCTTGCCGGACCGACGCAGCAGCACCTCCTTCTGGTCCGCGACGCGGGCAGCCAGCACCATGCCGTCGGCATAGCCGATGGCCACGATCTCGTCAGTGGTGTGGAAGGCGACAGCAGTGACCATCGAATCGCCGCGCGTGCCCAGTTCCGCCGGCGCCTTGCCGATCGGGCCATCCTTGGTGAGAAACGGCCAGACGATCGCGGCCGGTGCGCCGGAGCTCGCCAGCCAGCGACCCTTCGGCCCCCAGGAAAGGCTCTTCACCTTGGCCGGATAGCCGGCCATGCGCATGTGCTTGCCGTCGGCCAGCTTCCAGCCGTGCAGCGCGTTCTCCTGCATGGTCGTGACGAGGAAGTTGCCGTCCGGCGAGAAGCTGACGCCGTTGTGCGCGCCGGCCCATTCCAGCTCGACCGGCTTGCCGGCGGCTGCCGGGAAATGCAGCGTCGCGCCATTGTAGCGGGCAACCGCCATGCGCAGCCCTTTGGGTGCGAAGGCGAGGCCCTCGACCGAGCGGGGATGCGAAAACTCCTTCACGGAGCCGTCGGGAAGGCGGACATGCGCCGACCGTCCGCTCGACCAGGCGACCGCGCCGCGCGGTCCGGCGGCAACCGACGTCACCCATTTGCGGCCGATATTCGCCACTTCTTCCATCGACCCGTCGGAAGCGACTGCGCCGACGCGGCCGTCCTCGCCCCCGGTGAACAGCTTGCGGCCGTCGAGATCAGGGGCCGCGCAAAGCAACCCGTCATGGGCTTCGACCCATTTGTGTCCGCCGTCCAGCCGGTGGACCACGCCGTCGGCAAGCGCGAAATGCGGGACGCCGGCAAGCCAGCAGGCGGCGACGCAATGGCCGTCGAGATCGAGCGGGGCGACTGTGGGCATTCAGACGTTCAGATCGGGCATGTGTTGCGGACGGCGGATCACTTCGGTTCCCTCGATCGGAAGGGGTATCGGGACCTGGTTTTCATCCAGATGGTTGAAATAGCAGATCCACTTATTCCAGTTCTCTATCAGCCATGACGTTTCCAGCGACAAGCCTTCGCCCTGGCTGTCCTTGGGAAAATAGAGCAGCGGCATGCCGGCCTTGTAGCCGTCGAGGATCAGCAGCCCGAGCTTGTCGTCATATCCCCACAGCTCGTAGAGCATGAAGTCGGCAGGCCCGGAATCCGGGCCGAGCCCCGGATTATGCGCAAGCCGGATGATGTCGCCGCGCCACAGGCTTTCGTTCGGGCGGTCGAGCAGTACCCACTGCTCGACGGTCTCGACGGTGCGCTTCCACTTGAGTGTCATCGCGGCACCGCGTCAGCTTGCCTGACAGGCCTCGAAGGTGCGCTTGAGCCGCTCGGCGTCGAGCTCGCGGCCAATGAAGACCAGACGGCTCTCATGCTTCTCGCCGTCCTTCCATGGCCGCTGGTGATCGCCCTCGATGATCATGTGCACGCCCTGCACGACATAGCGCTCGGCATCGTCCTTGATGGCGATGATGCCCTTGAGCCGCAGGATGTTCGGCCCGTCCATCTGGGTTGTCTTTTCCAGCCAGGGGAAGAACTTTTTCGGGTCCATCTCGCCGCCGCGCAGCGAGATGGAGGTCACGCCGACATCGTGGATCGGCGAGACGCCATGCGCGTGATGATGGTGGTCATGGTCGCAATCCGGCCCGCACTCGTGATCATGGTCATGATCGTCGGCGTCGAGGAAATGCGGGTCGTTGTCGAGCGCGCGCTTGAGGTCGAAGGCGCCACGGTCGAGCACTTCGGACAGGGGAACGCCCGAACGCTGGGTCTTGTGAACCTTCGCCGCCGGGTTGATGGCGCGGACGGCCGCTTCCACGTCGCGCAGTTCGTCCTCGGTGACGAGGTCGGTCTTGTTGAGCACGACGACATCGGCGAAGGCGATCTGGTCCTCGGCCTCCTTCGAGTCCTTCAGCCTGAGCGGCAGGTGCTTGGCGTCCACCAGCGCGACCACCGCGTCGAGCTTGGTCTTGGAGCGCACGTCGTCGTCCATGAAGAAGGTCTGCGCCACAGGGGCCGGATCGGCGAGGCCCGTCGTCTCGACCAGAATGGCGTCGAAGCGGCCGGGGCGGCGCATCAGTCCTTCCACGGTGCGGATCAGGTCTCCGCGCACCGTGCAGCAGATGCAGCCATTGTTCATCTCGTAGATTTCCTCGTCGGATTCCACGATCAGGTCGTTGTCGATGCCGATCTCGCCGAATTCGTTGACGATGACGGCATAGCGCTTGCCGTGGTCCTCGGTGAGGATGCGGTTGAGCAGCGTCGTCTTGCCGGAGCCGAGATAGCCGGTGAGCACCGTCACCGGGATTTGAGCCTGTGCCTCGGGCATGGGGTCCTCGTGGAGGTCGGTGGATATCGTGGCGTGCATATAGGACGGCCAGAGGCGGATTGCACGAGCATCGCAGGGTTACAGGGAATTCACTCCGGCTTTCCGGTGGAAAATGCTAGCAAGAGGCGGCAGGAGTGCGATCCTCATGAAGAAGCCACCCATTTCCCGTCGTACAGCGCTCGGTCTTGTTGCCATCACTGTAACCGGAGGCGTGTTTCTCACGGCCCGGCAGTTTCGCCGGGCAAACCCTGCAATAGCGGCTGGCCAACCGCTGATAACAGGCGCGGGAGTGTGCCGGATCATGCCGGAGGTGACGGAAGGGCCGTACTATATCGATCCGAAGCTGGTGCGGGCCGATATCACCGAGGCCAGACCGGGCGTTTCGCTCGACCTGCGCATCCAGGTGGTTGACGCCGCGTGCCTACCCATCCCGGGCGCACGCGTCGATATCTGGCACTGCGACGCGCAAGGTATCTATTCGGGGTTTCCCAATCAGCTTGGCGGCACCGATACGACAGGCCAGACCTTCCTGCGCGGCACGCAGACCGGCGACGATGAAGGCATCGCAGCCTTCGAGACCATCTACCCCGGCTGGTATCCCGGCCGCACGCCGCATATCCATTTCAAGGCTTTTCCGAATGTAAACGAGGTTCTGACGGGCCAGCTGTTTTTTCCGGACGAACTCAGCAAGGACATCTATTCGACGGTGGAGGCATATGGCGGCCGCGATCTCGCCGGGGCCACCTTCAACGACCGTGATGGTATCGCACGCCAGGCGGGCGAAGCTGCGCATGCACAGATGAACAGGTCGGGTGAGGCGTTGTCGGCCGCGCTCGTCGTCGCGGTCGGCGTGTGAGCATCAGCGCAGCATGTCGAGATCGAACCGGGCTACATCCCCGAGCAGTTCGATAAACCCTCTCGCTGCATGATCGAGGATCGCCTCGCCCGCCTCGGCGCTGGCGGCGGCCGCATTGCCGACCACGCCGTCGCGCGACAGGTCGCCCATCTTCCAGCCGAAGGCGTGCGGCCCGTAGGCGCGCAGATGCGCGAAGTCGCGCGCGAATTCGGATTGCCGGGAGGGGAAGTCGCGTGCCTTCGCCATGTCGACGAGGTCCGGGCGCAGCGCCAGCATCACCGACGTCTCGATGAACCCGCCATGGATGCCGATCGCCTGTTCTTCCGGCGAAACGACCGGTTCGGGATAGCCGAAGCGGGTCCAGCTCGTCGCCACGGCCAGCATCGCATGCCGCACGCGCAGTTCAGTCGCCACCACGGTCATCAGCGGCGAGTTGCCGCCATGGGCATTGAGCATGACGAAGCGGCCGATACCGCGCTCGAGGCAGGCTTCGCCGATGCCGATCCAGCGATTGACCGCCTCGTCGAACGTAAGCGTCCTGGTACCGGCTACGTCCATGTGCTCGATCGAGTATCCGATCGTCTCGGCTGGCAGGAACTCCACCTCCAGCTCGGCCGGAATGCGCCTTCGCGCCAGCCTTGCCACGCCGTCCGCGATGATCGTGTCGGTCTCGAATGGCAGATGCGGGCCGTGCTGCTCGGTCGCGCCCAGCGGCAGGACGGCGATCGCCCGGGACCTTGGAATTGTTTCGTTGGCTGTCATGTTTCTGTTATGTGGCTCTGCCATGGCTGGGTCGGCGTCGCGGCAGGCTAGCCCGGCTCGTGATAGCCAGGCAATGCGCTTCGGTAGGAGTCGTTCGATGGCGAAGGCTGACAAGGCTGCGGCGATGAGCCGGCTCCAATCTGCGGCGCGTCTGTCCCGGACCGCGCTGGCGGCGCGCCTGCTCGCGCACGGCTTCTATGCCGGGCAAGACCAGATCATGCTGGCGCTGGACCGGGAGAACGGACAGACGCCGGGGCAGCTCGCAGTAAGGCTCGGCGTTCGGCCGCCGACCGTGACAAAGACCATCAACCGCCTGCAAAGCCAGGGCTATGTCGAGAAGAAGGCGTCGGAAGCCGATGCCCGCCAGGCAAACGTTTTCCTGACCGAGGAAGGCCGCGGTGCCATTCGGGCGATCGAGAAGGCGGTGCGCAAGACGGAGAAGCAGGCGCTCAAGGGCCTCGACAAGAAGGACCAGAAGGCCCTGATGAAGCTGCTTGCCCGGATCGAGACCAATCTCAACGGGTCCGAAGCGGCGGTCGAGCTCGACGAGCCTGACATCGAGGGCGAAGGCCAGGAGTAAGTCTCCTCACTTCTGCATGGCCACTGCGCGCAATTTGCACTGGTATCCGCCGCTGGTATGGAAGAGTAGTAGACCCATCCTCCAGTTGTGGCGTCAACATTGACTTCCTCAAGCAGCAAGCCCGAGGCGGCGACGCCGGCCTCCGCCATCTTCCTGGTGCTGACGGCCTGCTTTTCCTTCGCCTTCCTCGACGCCAGCGCAAAGTATCTCGTGCTCGACGGCATGGCCGCGCCGTTTCTGGCCTGGATGCGGTTCGCCGTGCACGTTGCGATCGTGCTGGTGCTGTTCAGGGCGTGGTCCAACCCGGCGCTGTTCCGGACGGCGAACCTGCCGGCGCAGATCCTGCGCGGCGTTTTCCTGTTCGGCTCGACGGTTTTCAACTTCCTGGCGCTGCAGACATTGCAACTCGCCGAATCGATCTCGATCTACTTCTTCGCGCCGATGGTGATCACCGCGCTCGCGGGCCCCCTGCTCGGCGAATGGGCCGGCTGGCGGCGCTGGCTGGCCATCCTCGTCGGCTTGGTCGGCGTGCTGGTCATCACCCGTCCCGGCTTCGGCGACTTCGGGCTCGGCCACGTCTACGCGCTCGCCTCGATGACCAGCTACTGCTTCTACGTCATCATGACGCGCCACATGGGCGCGACCGAATCGGCCGAGAGCCTGATCTTCTATTCGGCGCTGGCGCCCGTGGTGCTGATGAGCCCGGCTGCCGTCTACTACGGTTCGCTGCCGCAGGGTGTCCTGCAATGGACCTTGCTGCTGCTGCTCGGCTTCATCGGCGCGTTCGGCCACTACCTGCTGATCAAGGCCTACAAGCAGGCCACCACTTCGGCGCTCGCGCCCTATCCCTACTCGCAGATGATCTGGATGATCGGGCTCGGCTATGTCGTGTTTTCGGATCTGCCGGACCGCTGGACCCTGGCCGGCGCCGGCATCATCGTCGCCAGCGGGCTCTACATCCTCCACCGCGAGCGCCAGCTTCGCCTGCAGACGCGCAGCGTGCCCAACAGCGAGACCGAGGAACTCGCAAAAAAGCTTTGAATTGCTCCGACCCGATGGCATAAGCCTTTAAACCGTTTAAAGGCTTCGACTGACTGCTCGGGGGAGGGGGAGCGCTGGCTCAGAAGATCAAGCTGTCGACCATTGCGGATGCGCTGGGTGTCTCAACGGCCACCGTGTCGCTGGCGCTGCGCGACAGTCCGCTGGTTGCCGATGCCACGCGAGAGCGCATCAAGGCCCATGCGCGCGAGATCGGCTACATCTACAATCGCCGCGCCGCCTCGCTGCGTACCTCCCGGTCGGGCATCGTCGGTGTCGTCGTGCACGACATCATGAACCCGTTCTTTGCCGAGATCCTGCGCTCGATCGAGACGGAGCTTGATCGCAGCCGCCAGACCTTCCTGCTCTCCAACCACTATGACCAGCTGGAGAAGCAGCGCACCTTCATCGACACGCTGCTGCAGCTCGGCGCCGATGGCGTGATCATGTCTCCGGCGATCGGCACGCCGCGCGAGGACATCGAGATGGCTGAGGACAACGGCTTGCCGGCGGTGCTGATCGCGCGCTCGGTCGAGGGCGCCGACGTGCCGGTGTTCCGCGGCGACGATGCCTACGGCACCAGCCTCGCCACCAACCACCTGATCTCGCTCGGCCATCGCCGCATCGTCATGATCGGCGGCACCGACCAGACCTCGACCGGTCGCGACCGCTATCAGGGCTACGTCAACGCGATGGTCAATGCCGGTCTCGAGGCGCGCGCCGAATGGCGCATTCCCGGCCCGCGCACCAAGCAGGGCGGGTTCGAGGCCTCGCAGCAATTCCTTGCCCACAAGGACAAGCCGACCGCCGCCGTCTGCTGGAACGACCTCGTCGCCATCGGCCTGATGAACGGCGTCTTCCGCGCCGGGCTGACCCCGGGCGTCGACGTCTCGGTCACCGGCTATGACGACCTTGAGGAGGCCGCCATTGCCACGCCGGCATTGACCACCGTGTGGAACGGGCAACGCGAGGTTGGCCGCCGCGCTGCCCGTGCGCTGCTCGACAGGCTCAACGGCATCGAGGTGCATGGCGGCCAGGAATTGATCCGGCCCGAGCTGCACGTGCGCCAATCGACCGGCAAGCCGGTCGAACGCTGAGGGCTTTGCCTGCCGGCAAAACGGCCGATCACCTACATCGGTTGCTTCGACGCTTTACATTGCAACCTATAGGTTGCATCATGATGGAAAGCGTTGGAGGCGACGATGCCGCAGGTGATCACCTATGCGCCGGCAATAGACAGCCAGCAGATCAACGACAGCGGCATGAAAAAGTTGATCGAGAATGTCAGCAGCGTCTCCTCGTTGTGGTCGAAAACAGAGGGAGGTTTTACTTTCGCGTCTCCATCCCTGCTCTTTCCAAGCCTTCATGGCGCCAAGGATGGCGATCTGATCATACTGTATGGCCACGGCTCCAAGACCAACAACAGCCTGTTCAATTACGAGGGCGAAGCGATCGTCGCCAATGCCAAGTGGAACGCTGCGGCGGCGCTGCCGGAAATCATGGAACGCGACGGGCTCGGACGCGGAGGCAAGTACCTGTTTGCCTTCTGCGTCTGCTATGCCGGCTTGCAGAAGTCGCCGGATCACCTGACGCCGCCTCCACACACCGGAAGCTTCTGCGAAGCGTTCAGGGATGCCGCGGAAAAGGCGGACCGGTTCAAGGGCTCGGTCATTTGGGGTCCCACCGGTGTCGCCTATCGCGAGATCAACTTCCTGCTCTGGATGGACTACGAGGACAAGCACGCAAAGAAGCAGTCCTACGGGTTGGCCGGGCTCAAGTCCGATCGACGCGATGATCTGTTCTGGGACGACCGCTACCAGATCCTCAAGATCTAGGAGGCCCGGCACGCCTGCCGGGCCTGAGGCATGTCGCGGCCACCATGGCCGACGCCCTTGATCTACCTTCGTCTTCTTGTAGGCTTGTGTGCAGTTCCATAGCTGATCCTTCGCAGCTTACCCTGTCGGATCGCATCATCGCCGCAAAATAGAATAGACGGGGAGCGTCGCCTTGACCGCCACGAACGACATCACGATCCTGATCGCCGGAAAGCTGCACCAGCATGCCGTGGCGATGCTCGAAGAGCGGTTCCCGACGCTGCGCGTCGAGCGCGGCGACCCGGCGCTTCTGTCGGACGAAGACAGGGCCAAGGTCCGCGGCATGGCGGTACAGACGGGCACCCGGGCACAGTTCATCGACGCATTCCCCAACCTCGAGATCATCTCGAGCTTCGGCGTCGGCTACGACCATGTCGACGCCAGGCACGCCGGATCGAAAGGCGTGGTCGTCACCAACACGCCGGACGTGCTCACCGAGGAGGTGGCCGACACGGCCGTCGGACTGCTGCTCAACACGGTGCGTGAGTTCTCCAGGGCCGAGGCGTGGCTGCGCGAGGGCAAATGGGTTTCGACCGGTGATTATCCCTTGACGAAGGGCACGTTGCGCGAGCGCACCGTCGGCATCTTCGGCATGGGCCGCATCGGTCAGGCGGTTGCCAGGCGGCTTGAGGCGTTCGGCCTTCCAATCAGTTACCACAACCGGCGCAAGGTGGAGGGCGTCGCCTATGCCTACCACCCATCGCTGGTGGAACTGGCGCGCAATGTCGACACGCTCGTTTCCGTCGCGCCGGGCGGCGCGTCGACCGAGAAGGCGGTGAATCGCGAGGTGCTCGAAGCGCTGGGTCCCGAAGGCGTTTTCGTCAATATCGGTCGCGGCTCGACAGTCGACGAGGAGGCGCTTGCGGCTTCGCTCGCCGACGGCACGATCATGGCCGCCGGCCTCGACGTCTTCGCGAAGGAGCCGAACGTGCCTGAGGGGCTGCTCAAGGCGCCCAACGCCGTGCTGCTGCCGCATGTCGGCTCGGCCTCGCTTCATACGCGCAAGGCGATGGGTGCGCTCGTCGCGGACAATGTGATCAACTGGTTCGGCAATGGCAAGGCGCTGACGCCCGTGGCCGAGACTGCGCACCTCAACCCGCAGAAGGGCTGAGCGGCGGGCTACTCCGCAGCGGCGAGACGCCGGCGCGCGGCCGCATGGTCGCGGGCGGCGTCGCCGAAGGCGCGGAAGATGCGTGCCGAAGCGTCGTCGTTCCTGGCCCAGTATTCCGGGTGCCACTGCACGCCGACGGCGAACGCCTTCGAGCCGACGACCGAGACCGCCTCGACGGTTCCGTCTTCCGCTGCGGCCTCGACCTGCAACCTTTCGCCGAGACGGCCGACGGCCTGGCGGTGGACCGAATTGACCATGATCTCGCCTGCGCCGAACACGCCGGCGAGGCAGGTTCCGGGCCTGATCGTCACGCTCTGGCGGATGGCGAAGCGCTCGTCCTGGTTGTCGCTGACCGGTGCGCGGTGATCCATGATCCCTTCCTGATCCTGGATCTCGGTCGCCAGCGTGCCGCCGAGCGCGACGTTCAACTCCTGGATGCCGCGGCAGATGGCGAGCAGCGGCACGCCGCGTTCGATCGCCATGCGGATGAGCGGCAGCGTGGTGGCGTCGCGCGCCTCGTCATAGGGGCCGTTCTCCTCGCTGGCGTCGCCGCCGTAAAGCGATGGGTGGACGTTCGACTTCGAGCCGGTCACCATCACGCCGTCGACGGAGGCGAGCAGGGTGTCGAGGTCCAGCCGGTCTCCGAAGGACGGCACCAGCACCGGGGTGACGCCCGCCGCCGACACCGCGGCTTCCAGATATTGCTGTGGCGCAGCGTGCCAGGTGTAGTTCTCGAATTGTCTGACGTCTGTCGAGACGGCGACGATGGGCTGGCTCATGTTGGCGTCCGGTTGTCGAGGTCGGGCCTCTGTTTCTGCTTTGCCGGCAGTTCTAGACTTCTTCGGGGGCTTTTCCAAGCATGACCCAACGTCAGCCGCGCCTCGCGCCGACAGCGATGCCCGGCTGGGCACAAGTCCTTGCTGCACAAGGGTTAAGCACGTGAAAAAGGTCCGTTCGGTTCGGCTGGACTTGAGGCGATCTGCGTGTATGTATGGCGGCCTGCCATCCGGGGGGAGGGTGCGCATGGTGCGTTCCGCTGCCCCGATTTTCGCAGTTCACTGATCGGTTCCACTTTTCGGGAGGTCTCTCTATGGATCGTCGTACATTTTTCAAGAAGGCCGGCGTCGCCGGCGCCGGCGCGGTCGCGGCTTCGTCGCTCGCCGCCCCGGCTATCGCCCAGGGCAACCAGACCTGGCGCATGGTCACCACCTGGCCGAAGAATTTTCCCGGCCTCGGTGTTGGCGCCCAGCGTCTGGCTGACCGTATCACCGCAGCTTCCGGCGGTCGTCTGACCATTCAGGTCTACTCGGCCGGTGAGCTCGTGCCTGGACTTCAGTCGCTGGACGCGGTCATCGACGGCAATGCCGAGATGAGCCACGGTGCTGCCTATTACTGGCAGAACAAGAGCACCGGCCTTTCGTTCTTCACCGGTGTTCCCTACGGCATGACGTCGCGCGAGCTGACCGGCTGGGTCCGCTATCTCGGCGGCCAGGAAATCTGGGACGAAATCTACGACCAGTTCGGCGTGCAGGGCTTCCTGTCGGGCGACACCGGCACCCAGGCGGGTGGCTGGTTCCGCAATGAGCTGACCGGCGTTTCCGACATCCAGGGCCTGCGTTTCCGCACCCCCGGCCTCGGCGGCCAGGTGTGGCAGAAGCTTGGCGCCTCGGTGACCAACCTCGCCGCGGGTGAAATCTTCCAGGCGCTGCAGTCGGGCACGCTGGACGCTGCCGAGTTCGTCGGTCCCTACAACGACCTCGCTCTCGGGTTCTACCAGATCGCCAAGAACTACTATTTCCCGAGCTTCATCGAGCCGGGTCTGGCGACCGAGCTCGTCGTCGACAAGGCGAAGTACCAGGCGCTGCCGGCCGACCTGCAGGCGATCATCAAGGATTGCTGCCAGGCCGAGTACGACAACGTCGCGGCCGACTTCGCGGCCAACGATCCGCGCGCGCTCCAGACGCTGATCAACGACCACGGCGTGCAGATCCGTCAGTTCCCGGACGAAATCCTCGAGGCCGGCGCCAACGCCGCCAAGGAGATCCTTCAGGGCCTGCTCGACTCGGGCGACCCGCTGACCAAGAAGACCGCCGAAAGCTTCGTCGCCGGTCTGAACATCGTGCGCCAGAAGACGGAAGGCACGGACTCGCTGTTCATCCAGGCCCGCGAGAAGTATTTCCACCTCTGATCGGCAACGCGGCCGGCTTCTGCCGGCGCATGGCGACTGAAACGGAAAGCAACGGAAAGCCCGGCGCGAGCCGGGCTTTTCTTTTGGCACGGTGCCTGCGCACGCAGGCACGTAAAAAAGGGGCGCTTGCGGCGCCCCTTTTCCATGCCGGGATTTTACAATGGAGGTTTAGCTGTAGATCCAGCGCGGCAGCCAGGTGGCAAGCGCCGGGAAGTTGAAGATGATGCCGATAGCCAGCAACTGGAGGGCGACGAACGGCAGCACGCCCCGATAGATCATCCCGGTCGATATGCTGTTGGGCGCAACGCCACGCAGATAGAACAGCGAGAAACCGAAGGGCGGCGTCATGAACGAGGTCTGCAGGTTCACGCCGATCATCACGCCGAGCCACACCGGGTCCACGTCCATCGCCAGCAGCACCGGCGCGGTGATCGGAACGACGATGAAGATGATCTCGAAAGCGTCGAGGATGAAGCCGAGCACGAACATCAGCGCCATGACGACGAGAATGGCCGCGCCGGTTCCGCCCGGCAGGTTGACGAGGAACTCGTGTACCAGCGCCTCGCCGCCCATCATGCGGAAGACGATCGAGAACACGGCGGCGCCAAACAGGATGACGAACACCATCGCCGTGATCGATGCCGTGGAGATCACTGCCTCGCGCAGCATCCTGAAGTTCAGGCGACCCCGCGATGCGGAGAGGATGAGCGCGCCAACCGCGCCGACCGAGGATGCTTCGGTCGGGGTCGCAATGCCACCGAGGATCGACCCCAGAACCGCGATGATGAGGAGCAGCGGCGGTACCAGTGCTGTGACGACTTCGAGCAGCAGGCTCTTCGTGTCCCCCTCGTTGACCGGCATGGGCGGGCAGGACTTCGGATCGAAGATCGCCTTGCCGATCATCCAGATGAGATAGAGTATGACGAGCAGCAGGCTTGGGATCAGGGCGCCGGCGAACAGGTCGCCAACCGACATCGGCGTCGGCGCGAAATTGCCCTTGGCCATCTGCACCTGCGCATTGATACCCGACATGATGTCGCCCATCAGGATCAGCACGGTCGAGGGCGGGACGATCTGCCCGAGGGTGCCGGACGCGCAGATGATGCCGCAGGCGAGCTTCGGGTCATAGCCCGCTCGCATCATCGCCGGCAGCGAGATGAGCCCCATGGTGACGACCGTGGCGCCGACCACGCCGGTCGAGGCCGCGAGCAGCGCACCCACGAGAATGACGGAGATGCCAAGGCCGCCGTTCATGCTGCCGAAGAGCCTGCCCATTGTCGACAGAAGCTGTTCCGCCAGCCGTGATCGTTCGAGAACCACGCCCATGAATATGAACAGCGGGATCGCGACGAACACCTCGTTCGTCATCGTTCCCAGATATCGGTTGGCGATCGAGCCGAAGTTCGACGGATGGAACACGCCGAACCACATGCCGATGACGCCGAACATCAGCGATACGCCCGCGAGCGTGAACGCGACCGGGAAGCCGAACATCAGGAAGCCGATGATGCTGACGAACATCAGGCCGGCGAGAATCTCGCCGATAAGAACCGGATCCATAAACGATTACTCCTGATGGCTCGTATAGCGCAGCTTCTCGGGCAGGAGGTTCTCCTGGCCGCGCAGAACTAGGATCGAACGAAGCGCCCATGCGATGCCCTGCAGAGCGACAACCGCGACGAACACGAGAATGAAACTCTTCAGAATGAACAGGCCGGGCATGCCGCCGACGTTGGCGGAGCCCTCGTAAAGCCGCCAGGAGCGGGCGATGTAGTTCCAGCTGTAGCTGTAGACGACCCAGCAGAAGGGCATCAGGAAGATGATGATGCCGGCCAGGTCGATTATCGCCTTCCGCCTGACGCTGGCCGGGCGATAGAAAATGTCCACGCGCACGTGGTCGTCGCGCAGGAACGCGAAGCCGGCCACGGTCGTGAACATGGCTCCGTTGAGCCAGACGTAAAGATCCTGCATCCAAAGATGCGTGACCCCGAATGCGTAGCGCTGCACGACGACGGTGAAGCAGACGGCGACCATGATCACCGACAGCCACGCGAACACGTTGCCGAGAAGCCAGTTCATCCCGCTGATGGCGCGGATGATGACGACAAGCAAATTCATGGGTTCAGTCTCCGAACCTCAACGCTGATGAAATCGCCGCCGTGCGGCACGCTCCCCTGGCGCTATTGCTGCGCCGCTGCGGCCTGCCCTAGCCCTGCTGAGCGTCGCGAGTCAACGCATTGCGCCAGCTTTGCACATCACACCCGGCCACAGGGCAATTATCTTTCGTGACGGCGACGCATTGCGCAATGTCGTGACGGTTGCGTTGCGCCAGGCGGTCGATACGGTCGATCGCCGCCCCGAAATCGTTTGACGATCGTGCGTGTCGCGGAAAGACTGGCGTCAGGCAGGCCGCATGAGTTGACGGCTACCCGATGAGGAGGACGCCGATGACGCTTCATGAAGTCGCGCTCGACGACAAGTACGATCTGTCGAAGGAGCGTATCTTCATCTCCGGCGCGCAGGCCGTCATCCGGATGCTGATGATGCAGCGCGAGCGCGACAGGCGCGCGGGGCTTTCGACCGCCGGTTTCGTGTCGGGCTATCGCGGCTCGCCGCTCGGCGGGCTCGACCAGCAGCTCTGGCGCGCCAAGCGCCAGCTCCAGGGCTCCGACATCGTCTTCCAGCCCGGCATCAACGAGGAACTTGCGGCCACGGCTTGCTGGGGCACGCAACAGACGGAGCTGCTGGGCGAGGGCAGGCACGACGGCGTATTCGCGCTTTGGTACGGCAAGGGGCCGGGCGTCGACCGCACCGGCGACGTCTTCCGCCACGCCAATCTCGCCGGCACGTCGAGGCATGGTGGCGTCCTGGCCCTGATGGGCGACGACCACACCGCCGAATCCTCCACCAACGCGCATGCCACCGAATTCGCCTTCGTCGACGCGATGATGCCGATCTTCAATCCCGCCGGCGTGCAGGAAGTGATCGACTACGGCCTCTATGGCTACGCGTTGTCGCGCTTCGCCGGCACCTGGGCGGCGATCAAGTGTGTCAAGGACAATATCGAATCGACGGCGTCGGTCGACGTCTCGCTCGACAGGCTCAACATCGTGCTGCCCGAGATCGACCTGCCGCCCGGTGGCCTAGGCATCCGCCACGAACTGGACCAGTTCGTGCAGGAAAGCCGCCTGCACGACTACAAGCGCGCCGCCGCCGCCGCCTTCATCCGCGCCAACGGGCTCAACCGCATCGTCTATTCCGGGGGCGCAAATGCCAGGATCGGCATCGCCACCATCGGCAAGAGCTATCTCGACGTGCGCCAGGCGCTGGAGGACATCGGCATCGACGAGGCCGAAGCCAACCGGCTCGGCGTGCGCCTGTTCAAGATCGCCTGTCCGTGGCCGCTCGACCGCGAGCACATCGAGGAGTTCGCGCGCGGCCTGGAGACGATCGTCGTCGTCGAGGAAAAGCGTTCGCTCATCGAATCGCAATTCCGCGAGCAGCTCTACGGGCTCGCCAATCCGCCGACGATCATCGGCAAGAAGGACGATCGCGGCGCCACGCTGTTCCAGGCCGCCGGCGCGCTCGACCCCAACGAGATCGCCATCGCGCTTGGGGAGCGCATCCTGCGGATCATCGGCCACTCGGAGGAGATCGCCTCGCGCGTGTCGCGGCTGAAGCAGTTCCAGGCAATGCTGGCCGACACCCGGGACGTCGCGGTGCGAACGCCCTATTTCTGCTCCGGCTGCCCGCACAATTCCTCGACCAAAGTGCCGGAAGGCTCGATCGCGGCCGCCGGCATCGGCTGCCACTTCATGGCGCTTTGGATGGACCGCTCGACCGTCGGCTTCACCGCCATGGGCGGCGAGGGCGCGCAATGGGTGGGGCAGGCGCCATTCTCGAAGCGCGAGCACGTCTTCCAGAATCTCGGCGACGGCACCTACAACCATTCCGGCTCGCTGGCGATCCGCTTCGCGCTCTCCAGCGACGCCAACGTCACCTACAAGATTCTCTACAACGACGCCGTCGCCATGACCGGCGGCCAGCCGCACGAAGGCGGGCTGACGGCTGACATGATCGCCGCGCAGGTGCGCGCCGAGGGCGTCGAGCGCATCGCCGTCGTCACCGACGAGCCCGGAAAATACTCCGGCACTGCGGCGTTCCCGATCGGCGCGACCATCCATCATCGCGACGAGCTGGACCTGGTCCAGCGCGAGCTGCGCGAGGTCAAGGGCGTCTCGGTGCTGCTCTACGACCAGACCTGCGCGGCCGAGAAGCGGCGGCGGCGCAAGCGCGGCACCTTCCCCGATCCCGACCGGCGCGTGATCATCAACGAGCTGGTCTGCGAGGGCTGCGGCGACTGCGGCGTCAAGTCGAACTGCGTTTCGGTGCAGCCGGTCGAGACCGAATTCGGCCGCAAGCGCCGCATCGACCAGTCGTCGTGCAACAAGGACTTTTCCTGCGTCAACGGCTTCTGCCCGTCCTTCGTCACGGTGCACGGGGCGAAGATCAAAAAGGCGAAGGGGCTATCGGGAAGCTCCGATCCGCTCGCCGGTGTGCCCGAGCCGGCCGTGTTCCCGCTGTCGCGCCAGGGATGGTCGGGTATCATCGACGGCATCGGCGGCACGGGTGTCGTCACGATCGGCGCGGTGCTCGGCATGGCCGCCCATCTTGAGGGCAAGGGCTGCGGCATGATCGACATGGCCGGCCTCGCCCAGAAGGGCGGAGCCGTGTTCAGCCATGTCCGCGTCGCGCCGTCGCCTGAGGACATCCACGCCATTCGCGTCTCGGCCGGCAAGGCCGACCTGATCCTCGGTTGCGACCTCGTGGTGTCCGGCTCCAAGAAGGTGCTCGCCGCCGTGCGCGAGGGCGAGACGATCTTCGTGACCAACACGGCCGAAATCATGCCCGGCGACTTCGCCCGCTCGGCCGATTTCTCGCTGCCAACGGAAAGGCTGAAGAAGACGATCCGCACGGCCGCCGGCGAGGACAGGGCGCATTTCTTCGACGCGACCAGGACGGCGACGCTGCTGTTCGGCAACTCGGTTGGCGCGAACATGTTCATGCTCGGCTTCGCCTGCCAGCTCGGCGGCCTTCCGCTGGGCGCGAATGCTGTCGAGCGCGCCATCGAGCTCAACGGCCAGGCGGTTGCGATGAACATCGACGCCTTCCGCTGGGGACGCCGCGCCGCGCATGATCCTGATTTCGTGCGCGGGCTCGTCGACGGGGCGGGTTCGGCGGGAGCAAGAGAAGCACCGGCGCAGACGCTCGACGACATGGTCGAGCGCCGTGCAGCCTTCCTTGAAGACTACCAGGACAAGGCCTACGCGAGGCGCTATCGCGACGGGGTGACGGCGGTCCGGGCGGCGGAAGACGCCGCCGTGCCGGGCTCGACAGCGGTGAGCGAGGCCGTGGCCAAAAACCTCTTCAAGCTGATGGCCATCAAGGACGAGTACGAGGTCGCGCGCCTCTACAGCGACGGCTCGTTCGGCAAACAGCTTGCCGCGCAGTTCGAAACTTGGGACCGGCTGGAATTCCACCTCGCGCCGCCCATCCTCGGGCGAAAGGGTGTCGACGGCAAACCGACGAAATCGCGCTTCGGCCCGTGGATGATGACCGGGTTCCGCGTTCTGGCGCGGCTGAAGCGGCTGCGCGGCACCGCGCTCGACGTGTTCGGCTGGACGCATGAGCGCCGGATGGAGCGCGAACTGCTGGCGCAGTACGAGGCCGACGTGCGGCTGATCGGCAATTCGCTGGCGCCGGGGCGCATCGAGGCGGCTGCCGCGCTTGCCTCCGTGCCGGCGCTCGTGCGCGGCTATGGCCACGTCAAACAGGCTGGCGTGGAGAAGGCCGCGGCCGAGCGTAAGCGCCTCCTCGACAGGCTGGGCTCGACGCCTGCCTCCGACGTGCTGGAAGCGGCCGAATGACCGATCGCGAACGGGCAGCGGGCGCTACCCGTTGCTCCATAAGCCTTTCTTAATTCGACTTTGGCATGGTGGTGGCTCCGTTTGCGGTGCCGCGGTATGCCAACAAGAAGAAATAACGAGCTTCCGCTCGACATATATATACCGTTCGTCCAGGCGTTGTTCCGCGACGGCGTGACGCTTGCGGTCGGTATTGTCGCGCAGTCGTTCCTCGCTTTTCTCGTGTTCTTCAAGACGAACGATGCGGTGTACCTGCTCATCGGGTTGGCCATCGTGGCGATCGGCGCCATGCGCCTTCACAGCACCCGGAAGATCACCACGGCGCCGCCACTGCGCAGCCGCGAGGAGGCGCGGCGCCTCGAGAATGTGTACATCTTCTGGGGCTCGCTTCACGCTTCGGCGCTGGGGCTGTTCTGCTTCTCCGGGATCTGGCTGGCACACGACCAGTTCGCCGAGATCGCCTCCATCTGCGTGACGCTCGCCACCGCGACCTCCATCGCAGGCCGCAATTACGGCTCGCCGCGCATGGTCATGGTGCTGATCATCACGCTGACCATGCCGATATCAATCGGCTTCCTGCTGCGCGCCGACGTCTTCCACGTCATCCTTGGCCTGCTGTCGGTCCCATTCTTCTTTGCCATCCGCAAGTTCGCCGACAATGTGCGCGACGTGCTCTTTTCGGCGCTGTGGGAGGAGAAGAAGGCCAACAGGCTGGCGCAGCGGTTCGACAAGGCGCTGAACACGATGACGTCGGGCCTGATCATGCTCAGCCCTGAAGGCCGTGTCGTGGTGGCCAACGCCGAAGCGGCCTCCCTCCTGCGTGTGACCAATCCCGAGCGTCTGCTCGGGCGCAGTCTGCGCGGGCTGCTGCTGCGCGGTGTGGCCGGCGGCCTCCTGAGCCTCAAGGATTCGCGCTATGTCGAGAGCCAGCTCGCCCGCGCGCTGCGGGAGGGCAAGAACCGCAAGGTCATGCTGCGGCTGACCGATGGGCGTCACTTCGAGTTTTCGGCGCGCGAAGGCCGCGACGAGCTCGGCGTCATCACCTTCGACGAGGTGACGGCGCGCGTGGAAGCCGAAGAGCGCATCCGCTTCATGGCGCGCTATGACAGCCTGACAGGGCTGCCCAACCGTGGCTATTTCCACGAACTGGCGACGGAGTTCGTCTCGACCGGCAATCCCGACCGCAATGTCGGCATTGCGATCTTCGACCTCGACGACTTCAAGAGCGTCAACGACACGCTCGGTCATCCGGTCGGCGACGGCCTGATCTACGCCGTCGCGGAGCGGCTTAACCAGTTCGCCGACGAGAACACCACGATCAGCCGCTTCGGCGGCGACGAATTCATGATCTTCTTCAACGAGATCGAGAATGCCGAAGGGTTCGAGAGGCGCCTCGGCGTCATCTTCGACAATCTTAAGGGCGACGTCGACGTGGCGGGCCACTCGCTGCGTATCCAGGCAAGCTGCGGCGCGGTGATCGCCATCGCCAGGGGCGCCGACGTGGACGCGATGACGGTCAAGGCCGACCTCGCCCTCTACAAGGCCAAGGAAGGCGGCAAGAACGGCTGGAAGCTGTTCGAAGCGGTGATGGATCAGGCGTTCCGCAATCGCCAGATGATGAAGGCCGACCTTCGCCAGGCGGTCGAGACGCGGTCGCTGCGCGTCGTCTACCAGCCGATCGTGTCGATGGAAACGATGCGGATCGCCAGCTGCGAGGCCCTGTGCCGTTGGGATCATCCCGAAATCGGGCCGGTCTCGCCCGCCGTGTTCATTCCGCTTGCCGAGGAGATGGGCATCATCTCCGAAATCAGCACCTTCATGCTGGAAGCGGCTACGGCTGAATGCGCGCGCTGGCCTGATCCGATCAGCGTCTCGGTCAACCTGTCGGCCAAGGATTTCCGCAACGACGACGTGATCGCCAAGGTCCGTAAGGCGCTCGTCGACGCCAGGCTGGCGCCGCACCGCCTGGAGATCGAGGTCACCGAGACCGCGCTCCTCGACGACAAGGCCCAGACCCGCGAGTATATCGAGCAGCTCAAGCAGCTCGGCGTCCGCATCGCGCTCGATGATTTCGGTACGGGCTATTCGAGCCTCAGCTACCTGCACACGCTGCCGCTCGACAAGGTCAAGATAGACCGGTCGTTCCTTGTTGACGTCACGCGCAACCGGCGCTCGCTGGAACTCGTCAAGGGTGTCGTCAACCTGTCGCGCCCGCTCGGCCTCGCCGTCACGATCGAGGGCGTCGAGACCTTCGAGCAGCTCAAGATCCTGTCCCTGGAGGTCAAGCCGGACCTGGTGCAGGGCTTCCTGTTCGGATCGGCGCTGACCGCATCCGGCATCGACACCATGTCGACCACGACCTGGCCCTTCGCCAACGAAATCAAGACAGCCGCCGGCTGAAATCGTGTCTCTCGGGCAGGGTGCCTACCCGTCCTGCTGCAAGAATTCGCGTTAAGAGATTGTTAAGGTTAACTGAAGGTAAACGGCTTTCGGACAATTGCAGCCTTTACTGGCGCGTCGTCCGCGTTACCCTGTGTCCAGGCGGACAGGTACGGGGAATACGCATGGCTGGTCGTTTGCAGGCGCTGCCCGGGGCAGCGGCCAAGGACAGCGCGCCGCTCGGGCTTCGGGGGGAGCACGACACGGCTTTCGTGCGAAGCGTCTTCGCGCTTCTCGAACGCACGGAATACAGGCGCTGCGACAAGGGCGAGGATCTCGAGGACATCTATCGGCTGCGCTACAACGCCTATCGCGTTCACGGCGTGGTTCCGGCGATGACCTCGCGCGCCATCCACGACGATCTCGACGAGGCGGACAACGTCTACCGTTTCGGCGTCTATGTCGACCAGCGTCTGGTGAGCACGCTGCGCATCCACACGCTCGACCGTCAGCATCGGAAGGGGCCGTCGACGCAGGCATTTGGCGACATCGTCGAGCCGATGATCGATGCGGGAGACACCTTCATCGATCCCAGCCGCTTCGCCGCCGATCCGGAATGGTCGAAGATCTATCCGCAGCTGCCCTATATCACGCTGCGGCTGGCCGGGATGGCGTGCTTCCATTTCGAGACGCCCTACTGCCTTTCGACCATCCGCGAGGATCACGCCGCCTTCTACCGGCGCATCTACAACTCGCGGAAGCTGGGCGAGGCGCGCTCCTATCCGGGCGTCTACACCAATGTCGAGCTGTACTGCGCCGACGTTGCCGCGATCAGGGAGCGCTCGTTCCAGCGCTTTCCGTTCTTCTTCGCAACGCCTTTCGAGCAGCGGCTGATGTTCGGCCAGCCGCCCAAGGGCGAACTCGGGCCGCTGACCGTGCTGCCGACCGCCAAATACATGCTTCGCGCGGCCTGACGCGCGGCTCCGGCCGGCGGTTCTTGTGTTTCCCGGATCGGCCGTTCATAAGCCAATCCGACGCGGCGGCCTCGCCCTGTGCCGTCCCGTCGCGAGGGCCTCATGAACGGACGTGTTGACATCGTTCGCTCGGCCATCTGGGCCGGAGAACTGACCGGGGACGAGGTGGAGCGCGCGCGCCGCGGCCTCGTCGAGCGTCAGTTCGCCAAGGGCGCGTATATCTGCCATCGCGGCGACCGTCTCGACCACTGGACGGGTGTCGTCAACGGCCTCGTCAAGATCAGCGCCATTTCCCGAGAAGGCAAGGCGATGACCTTCGCCGGCGCCACCGACGGCGGCTGGTTCGGCGAGGGCTCCGTGCTCAAGGACGAGCCGCGCAAATACGACATCGTTGCGATCCGCGACACGCGGATGGCGATGATGCAGCGCGCGACCTTCATGTGGCTCTACGAGAATTCGACCGGCTTCAGCCGCTATCTGGTGCGTGCGCTGAACGAGCGCATGGGCCAGTTCCTCGCCACGATCGAGCACGACCGCATCCTGGAGCCCAAGGCGCGCGTGGCGCGCAACCTGTCGTGGTTCTTCAACCGGGTGCTCTATCCGGACGCTGGCTCGGCGGTCGAGATCAGCCAGGAGGAACTGGGCCTGTTGGTCGGCGTCTCGCGCCAAGTGGTCAACCGCAGCCTGCAGGAATTGCAGGACGAGGGGCTGATCACGGTGGAGCGCGGCCGCATCACCCCGCTCGATATTCCGGCGCTGACCGGCTACGACGCCTGAGAGGCGAGGACCGGATTTCCGGCAAACGCATGCCTCTGCCGGAAAGCGAAAAGATATCCGATGTTGGGGAGAAGGGCGCCTACACGAGCGCCCATTGAAGAGACAATGTGATCGCTTGTCTGTCAAGCGCCGTGTTGCCTGTGCGCCGAATTCGTGGAAACTAGCCTCAACAACGAACAATGCCGACCGGGCGGGAGGACGTCGACGGTCGGCAGCAGGGGCGCGGCGACGCGCCCGACGGGAGGAACGGGTTTTGGCGCAAGCTGCGACCGCGCTCGACACATTTCCGAAGTATCTGCTGCTGAATGCCGGGCGCTTCGGCAGCCGCGCTGCCATGCGGCACAAGGATTACGGCATCTGGCAGAGCTGGACCTGGCAGGAGCAGCTGGACGAGATCCGCGCGCTCGCGATCGGCCTGCAGGAACTCGGCCTCCAGGCCGGCGACAAGATCGCCGTCGTCGGCGCCAATCGCCCGCGCCTCTACTGGGCGTTCACCGCCGCGCAGTCACTGGGCGCCGTGCCCGTGCCGATCTACGGTGACGCGGTGGCCGAGGAGATGGCCTATGTGCTCGACCATGCCGGGGTGCGCTTCGCGGTCGTGCAGGACCAGGAGCAGGTCGACAAGCTGCAGTCGTTCCGCGAGCAGATCCCGGCGCTGACCGATATCGTCTACGACGAGCCGCGCGGCCTACGCGACTATGCGCCGGACGGTTTGCACGCGTTTGCCGATGTGCAGGCCGCCGGCCGCGCCGCGATTGCCCGGCAGCCCGGGCGCGCCTGTCAGTGGAAGGCCGGCGTCGAGGCGGGCAGCGGCGACGACGTGTCGATCATGCTCTACACGTCGGGCACGACGGGCCGCTCCAAGGGCGTGATGATCAAGGCTGCCGCCGCCGTCCAGGCCGCCGTGGACACCGCCGCCTTCGACGGGCTGAGCGAGAAGGACAGCGTGCTTGCCTACCTGCCACTGGCCTGGGTCGGCGACCATTATCTCAACTATGCCCAGGGCTACGTCTCCGGCTTCTGCATGAACTGCCCGGAGAGCCAGCAGACCGTCCAGCAGGACATGCGCGAGATCGGTCCGACCTTCTACTTCGCGCCGCCTCGGGTCTTCGAGGGGCTGCTGACCACGGTCACGATCCGCATGGAGGATGCGGGCCGTATCAAGAAATGGATATTCCGGCACTTCACGGAAATTGCGCGCAGATATGGCGAGGCGATCCTGGAAAAGCGCCCGGTGCCGCTGTCCGGCAGGCTGTCCTATGCGCTGGGCGAAGTTCTGCTCTACGGGCCGCTGAAGAACGTGCTCGGCATGTCCAACATTCGCGTCGCCTACACCGCCGGCGAGGCGATCGGCGCCGACCTCTTCTCGTTCTTCCGCTCGCTGGGAATCAATCTCAAGCAGCTCTACGGGCAGACGGAGGCATTCCTCTACGTCACCGTGCAGAAGGACGGGCAGGTGCGGGCCGACGCCGTCGGGCCGGCCGCGCCGAACGTCGACATCAGGATCGCCGAAAGCGGCGAGGTGCTGTTCAGGTCGCCCGGCATGTTCTCCGGCTACTTCAAGGAAGAAGAGAAGACCGCCGAGACGATGACGCCTGACGGCTATGTAAAGACAGGCGACGCAGGCTTCTTCGACGCCGACGGCCAGCTCAGGATCATCGACCGTGCGAAGGATGTCGGCAGGCTTTCCGACGGGTCGCTGTTCGCGCCGAAATACATCGAGAACATGCTGAAGTTCTTCCCCAACATCAAGGAAGCGGTGGCGTTCGGCGACGGGCGCGACCATTGCGCCGCCTTCCTCAATATCGACCTGACGGCGGTGGGCAACTGGGCGGAGCGCCACAACATCGCCTACGCCTCCTACCAGGAACTGGCCGGTCATCCGCGCGTCTACGAGATCATCGCGGCGAATGTCGACGAGACCAACCGCAGGCTCGCCGCCGAGCCGATGATGGCCGGCGCGCAGATCAAGCGCTTCATCATCCTGCACAAGGAGCTCGACGCCGACGACGGCGAGCTGACGCGCACGCAGAAGGTGCGCCGTTCCTTCGTCGCCGAGCGCTACAGCGACCTCATAGAGGCGCTTTACGACGGCTCCACGGAGAGATTCGTCTCGACCGAGGTCACCTTCGAGGACGGGCGCAAGGGCAGGATCAGCGCCACGGTGAAGGTCGCCGACGCCAGGGTGCATCCGGGCAAGGTCGAGCGCGCAAGGGAGGCGGCGGAATGAACCCGCGTCCGGCTTCCGGCCAGTTCTCGTCCGGCGATGACGGCATCGCCAAGGGCGACGTGCTGCTCAAGGTCGACAACGTCTCGCTGGCCTTCGGCGGCGTGAAGGCGATCACCGACATCTCCTTCGACATCCGCAAGGGCGAGATACGCGCGATCATCGGCCCCAACGGCGCCGGCAAGACGTCGATGCTCAACGTCATCAACGGCTTCTACACGCCGCAGTACGGCACCATCACCTTTCGCGGCCACGAGCGGCGCGCGATGAAGCCGCACCACGCGGTGCGCCAGGGCATCGCCCGCACCTTCCAGAACGTCGCCCTGTTCAAGGGCATGACGACGCTGGAGAACATCATGGCGGGCCGCTCGGTGCACATGGGCAGGAACATCTTCTGGCAGATGCTGTGGCACGGGCCGGCGCTCGCCGAGGAAATCGAACATCGCGAGAAGGTCGAGGAGATCATCGATTTCCTCGAGATCGAGCATATCCGCCGCACGCCGGTCGGCAAGCTGCCCTACGGCCTGCAGAAGCGGGTCGAGCTGGGACGGGCGCTGGCGATGGAGCCGTCGCTGTTGCTGCTCGACGAGCCGATGGCGGGCATGAACCTTGAAGAGAAGGAGGACATGAGCCGGTTCATCATCGACGTGAACCAGCAGCGCGGGACCACGATCGCCCTGATCGAGCACGACATGGGCGTCGTCATGGACCTTTCCGACCGCGTCGTCGTTCTGGACTACGGCAAGAAGATTGCCGACGGAACGCCGGACGAGGTGAAGAGCGACCGGGCCGTCATCGACGCCTATCTCGGCGTGGCTCACTGATGGAAAGGAACCTGATCCATGGACTTCGACAACATCGCGCTGACGCCGCTGATCTCGCTGATCGCGGGCGTGCTCATCCTCATCGTGCCGCGACTGCTGAACTATATCGTCGCGATCTATCTCATCATCGTCGGGCTGATGGGCGTTTTTCCGCAATTGGCGGGGTAGCGCGTTCATCCACCTCCCTTTGGCCTGCCGGCAGGCCAGAGGGGGGTGAGACAGTGCATCCCGCGACCATGAAAGCTGGGGGGCAATGATGGACCTGCTGCACTCGATCCTCGTAAAGCCCTTCGCCGACATGGTCGGCGCGCCCGATTTCCTGATACAGGTGCTTTGGGAGGGCACCGTCTCCGGCGTGCTCTACGCATTGATCGCGCTGGGCTTCGTGCTGATCTACAAATCGTCGCGCATCTTCAATTTCGCTCAAGGCATCATGGTGGTGTTCGCCGCGCTGACGCTGGTGGGCCTCCATCAGATGGGCGTGCCGGCGCTGCTCGCCCTGCCGCTGACGCTCGGCGTCATGTTCATCCTGGCCGTCGCCATCGAGCGGGTGGTGCTGCGCCCGCTGGTCAACCAGCCCGACATCATCCTGTTCATGGCCACCATCGGCATCACCCTGTTCCTGATCGGTCTGGGCGAGACGATTTTTGGCGGCGAGAACAAGCGGATGATCACGCAGGAACTGATGATCCCGACCGGCAACTCCATCTTCGAGCCGTTCGGCGGCTTCGTCTCGATCGAGCACAAGGACGTCACCGCCGTCGTCGGCGCCGTCATCCTTGTCGTGGCGCTGCTTGCCTTCCTCAACAAGTCGAAGATGGGCCGCGCCATCCGCGCGCTCGGCGACGACCATCAGGCCGCGCTTTCCGTCGGCATTTCGCTCTCCACCATCTGGGTGCTGGTCTGGTTCATCGCCGGCGTCATTGCGCTGGTCACCGGCATCGTCTGGGGAGCGAGGGCGGGCGTTTCCTTCGCGCTGGAGGTGATCGCGCTCAAGGCGCTGCCGGTGCTGATGCTGGGCGGGCTGGAATCCGTCAGCGGCGCCATCGTCGGCGGCCTGATGATCGGCATCCTCGAAAAGCTGTTCGAGATCTACTGGGGCCAGCCGCTTCTCGGTGGCAACACCGAGGCGTGGTTCGCCTACATGCTGGCGCTGCTCGTGCTGCTGGTGCGGCCGCAGGGGCTGTTCGGCGAAAAGATCATCGAGCGGGTGTAAGTCATGCTCTATCGCGTCGCCGGACAGTTCAAGACCAGCTACAAGGCCGACTACGCGCTGTTCCCGGTGCGTCAGGATGCGTGGCTGCTCGCCTTCATCCTGTTGCTCGCCTTCGTCGTCTTCCCAATGACGGCGAACGAGTTCACCTTCCGTGCTCTGCTGATCCCGGTGCTGATCTACTCGCTGGCGGCGCTCGGCCTCAACATCCTCACCGGCTATGCCGGCCAGCTCTCGCTCGGCACCGGCGCGTTCATGGGTGTGGGCGCCTATGCCTGCTACAAGCTGGTGACGATCTTCCCCGAGATGAACATCGTGATCGCGATCGCGCTGTCGGGCTTCTTCTCGGCCACCGTCGGCGTGGCGTTCGGCCTGCCGTCGCTGAGGATCAAGGGCTTCTATCTGGCGATCGCGACGCTGGCCGCGCAGTTCTTCCTCGTGTGGCTGTTCCAGAAATGGGCGTGGCTCTACAACTACAACACGTCGGGCGCGATCCAGGTGCCGAACATCTCCATGTTCGGCATCCCGGTCGCCGGGCCGAACGCCAAGGCGATCACCCAGTATTATTTCGTGCTTGGCATCGTCTGCGTCGTCACCTTCTTCGCCATCAACATCACGCGCGGGCGCATCGGCCGCGTATGGAAGGCGGTGCGCGACATGGACATCGCCGCCGAGCTCGTCGGCATCAACCTGATGAAGGCCAAGCTGCTCGCCTTCTTCGTCTCGTCCTACATCGTCGGCGTGGCGGGCGCGCTGTTCGTGTTCCTGTGGCGCGGGGCGGCAGAAGCCGAGCTGTTCGACATCCAGCTTTCGTTCCGCGTGCTGTTCATCGCCATCATCGGCGGCCTGGGCTCGATCCTCGGCAACTATCTCGGCGCGATCCTGATCGTGGCGCTGCCGGTGGTGCTGTCGACTGTGCCGCGTCTTTTCGGCCTGCCGATCTCGTCGGCCATGGTCGAACATCTCAACATCATGATCATCGGGGCGCTGATCATCACCTTCCTGATCGTCGAGCCGCACGGACTTGCGCGCTACTGGCAGATCATCAGGGAGAAACTGATCATCTGGCCGTTCCCGCATTGAGGCTTGTTGGCGGCCGCGGGAGGCGGACGCCGGGAAAACGGGGTGAGTTCGCCCGATCCGATCCGGAAAAACGAACGAGTGGAGGAGACGACATGAAAAGACTGCTGACAGTGACAGCGCTTTCCGCCCTGGTCGCCGCGACCGCGTTTGTGGCGCCCGCGGCGATGGCGCAGGATTCGCTCTACATCCCCAATCTGTCCTACCGCACCGGTCCGTTCGCCGCGACCGGCACGCCGATCATGAACGGCCAGCGCGACTACATGCTGATGCTCAACGAGCGCGACGGTGGCCTCAACGGCGTCAAGCTCGGCTACGACGAGTGCGAGACCGGCTACAACACCGAAAAGGGCGTCGAGTGCTACGAGGCCACCAAGGCCAACGCCATCGTCACCCAGCCATGGTCGACCGGCATCACGCTGCAGGTGCTGCCGCGCACCAATGTCGACAAGATTCCGGTGCTGGCGCCCGGCTACGGCTTCTCGCCGATGGCCGACGGCAAGGTGTTCAAGTGGGCCTACAACCCGCCATCCTCCTATTGGGACGGCGCCTCGATGCTGGTCAACTACGTGGCCGGCGGTGACCTCTCCAGCCTGAACGGCAAGAAGATCGTGCTGCTGCACCTCGACGCGCCCTATGGCCGCGAGCCGATCCCGCTGCTTGAGAAATATGCCGCCGAGAACGGCTTCACCTTCCTGCCGATCCCGGTCGGCGTCACCGAGATGCAGAACCAGTCGGCGCAGTGGCTGCAGATCCGCCGCGAAAATCCCGATTTCGTTCTCATGTGGGGCTGGGGCGCCATGAACGCCGGCGCGCTCACCGAAGCGGCACGCACGCGCTTCCCGATGGAGAAGTTCTTCGGCATCTGGTGGTCGGGCCACGACGGCGACATGGCGTCGGTCGGCGAGGCCGGCAAGGGCTACCGCGCCATCTCGTGGAACGTGCCGGTGCCGGACGCGCCGGTGATGGCGCAGATCAGGGAGCACGTGGTCGACAAGGGCCTTTCGCAGATCGGCAACCAGGCCGAGCTCGACTGGGTCTTCTACCAGCGCGGCCTGATCATCTCGATGATGGCCGTCGAGGCGATCAAGGCGGCGCAGGACGAGTTCGGCACGCCGAAGATCAATCCCGAGCAGATGCGCTGGGGCCTCGAGAACCTCGACATCAGCGAAGCCAAGCTGGAGGAGCTCGGCATGTCCGGGATGGTCGTTCCGTTCAAGACCACCTGCGCGGATCACACCGGCCATGGCGGCGGCTGGATCATCGAGTGGGATGGCGCCAAGTTCAACAAGGTCTCCGACCTGCTGACGCCTGATCGCGCGGCGATCGCCGAGCTGGAGGCCGCCGAGGCCGCCAAATACGCCGAGGCCAACGCGCCTTGGCCGACCAACGAAGAGTGCAAGCTGTAGCACTGGTTTCTGACAATCCCTCTCCCCGGCGACGGGGAGAAGGGCCACCGCCGCCGGAGCCGACATGACCAACCCAGCCGCCGCGCCTGTCGCCGCCGACACCATCCTGTCGGTCAACAACATCGAGGTGATCTACGATCACGTCATCCTCGTTCTGAAAGGCGTGTCACTGACGGTGCCGCGCGGCGGCATAACGGCGCTGCTGGGGGCAAATGGCGCCGGCAAGACGACCACGCTCAAGGCGATCTCCAACCTGCTCCGCGCAGAACGCGGCGAGGTCACCAAGGGCAGCATCGTCTTCGAGGGCGACCAGGTCCAGGCGCTGTCGCCCAACGATCTGGTGCGGCGCGGCTGCATTCAGGTGATGGAGGGACGGCACTGCTTCGGCCATCTTTCGGTCGAGGACAATCTGCTGACCGGCGCGTTCACCCGCCGCGACGGCAATGCCGCGATCCGCGACGACCTCGAACTCGTCTACCAATACTTCCCGCGGCTCAAGATCAGGCGGTCCAGCCAGGCCGGCTACACCTCCGGCGGCGAACAGCAGATGACGGCGATCGGCCGCGCGCTGATGAGCCGGCCGCGAATGATCCTGCTCGACGAGCCCTCGATGGGGCTCGCGCCGCAGCTGGTCGAGGAGATCTTCGAGATCGTCAAGAAGCTCAACGAGGAACAGGGCGTGTCCTTCCTGCTCGCCGAGCAGAATACCAACATCGCGCTGCGCTACGCCAAGAACGGCTACATCCTCGAATCGGGCCGCATCGTGCTCGACGGCGAGGCGACAGCGCTGCGCGAGAACGAGGACGTCAAGGAATTCTACCTCGGCGTGGGCGGCGAGGGTCGCCGGTCGTTCAAGGACGTCAAGCACTACAAGCGCCGCAAGCGCTGGCTGGCCTGAACGTTCGACGTCTGAACTGCCGCGCCCGCATTTGGGACGCGGCCGCGCCGACCAATCGCTCCGCTGCCGCGACATTGCGTTCCGCGACAATACTGCCATTGCCCTTGCGTCCCGATTTCGCTATCAGCCCACCAGAGCAATTCCGGAGGGGATACCCGCGATGGCTGACAACACGCCGACCGGCCCGGTCGAACTGGGCGCCGAGATGGACTACCGTGAGCATGACAGGACCTACGACCTGTTCCTCGGCCTGGTCAAATACGGCACCATCGTCACCGTCGCCATTCTGATCGCGATGGCCTTCGGCTTCTTTACGTCCGCCGGCTTTTTCTCCGCGACCGTTCTCTTCATCCTGATTTCCGCACTCGGCTCCTTCCTGCTGCGCTAGCGCGGCGGCATGGAACTGCGGCCGCGATCCGCTCGCGGCCTTCTGTCGGGAGTGAGGTTCCAGCCGAAAGGATTTGCCGTTGGGACAGACAGTGTTCGTGCCCAGGGAGGGTGACGTAACGGAATCCCGGGTGGCCGCATCGCCCGAGACCGTGAAACGTCTCGTGGGGCTTGGTCTCTCGGTTGTTGTCGAAAAGGACGCAGGCAGCCTGTCGCGCATCCCGGACGCCGACTTCGCCGCCGCCGGCGCCACCATCGGCAAGGCCGCCGATGCGGCCAGGGCCGACGTGGTCCTCAAGGTGCGCCGGCCGACCGAGGCCGAGCTGAAGGGCTACAAGTCGGGCGCGCTGGTCATCGCCACGATGGACCCCTACGGCAACGAGCCGGCCGTCGCGGCCATGGCCAGGGCCGGCATTTCCGCCTTCGCCATGGAGTTCATGCCGCGCATCACCCGGGCGCAGTCGATGGACGTCCTTTCCTCGCAGGCCAATCTCGCCGGCTACCAGGCGGTGATCGACGCGGCCGCCGAATATGACCGCGCGCTTCCGATGATGATGACTGCTGCCGGCACCGTGCCTGCGGCGAAAGTGTTCATCATGGGCGTCGGCGTCGCCGGTCTTCAGGCGATCGCCACCGCGCGTCGCCTCGGCGCCGTGGTGACGGCGACCGACGTGCGCCCCGCCGCCAAGGAGCAGGTCGCCTCGCTCGGCGCGAAGTTCCTCGCCGTCGAGGACGACGAGTTCAAGGCCGCCGAGACCGCCGGCGGCTACGCCAAGGAAATGTCGAAGGAATACCAGGCCAAGCAGGCGGCGTTGGTCGCCGAGCATATCGCCAAGCAGGACATCGTCATCACCACGGCGCTGATCCCGGGCCGGCCGGCGCCGAAGCTGGTCTCGGCCGCCATGGTCGCTTCGATGAAGCCCGGCTCCGTTCTCATCGATCTGGCCGTCGAGCGCGGCGGCAATGTCGAAGGTGCGGTGCCCGGCAAGGTCGTGACCACGCCGAATGGCGTCAAGATCGTCGGCCACCTGAACGTGCCGGGCCGGGTGGCGGCGTCTTCGTCGCTGCTCTACGCCAAGAACCTCTACGCCTTCCTCGAGACGATGGTCGACAAGGAGACGAAGACGGTCGTCGTCAACCCTGACGAAGAGCTCGTCAAGGCGACGCTGCTGACGCATGGCGGCGCTGTGGTGCATCCGAACTTCGCCAAGGCTGCTCCGGCGGCCGTGCCCGCAGGCGATCCCGCCGTATCCGCCGCGGATGCCAAGGCCACGGCCGAGGCCCCGCTGAAGGCGGGCGCTGCCGGCAAGGGCGCGGCGCGGAAGAAGCCGGCCGCAGCCAAAGCCAAGGGAGGCGCGTGATGGAAGAGACCACTACTCTCGGACGGGCGATCGAGCAGCTGGAGCAGGCCGCTGCCGCGGTGCGCCTCGCCTTTCAGGATGAGAGGGCGGCCGAGGCTGCCGAAGCGATCGCGGCCGGCGCGCATGCCGCTACCGGCGTCGATCCCTTCGTCTTCCGCTTCGCCATCTTCGTGCTGGCGATCTTCGTCGGCTACTACGTCGTCTGGTCGGTAACGCCGGCGCTGCACACCCCGCTGATGGCGGTGACCAACGCGATCTCGTCGGTCATCATCGTGGGCGCGCTTCTGGCCGTCGGCATCTCCGCGTCAGGCGCGGCGATGGGGTTCGGCTTCGTCGCGGTCATCCTCGCTTCGGTCAACATCTTCGGCGGCTTCCTGGTCACCCAGCGCATGCTCGCCATGTACAAGAAAAAAGAGAAGTGAGGCCGCACCGATGAGTGAGAACATCGCCTCCTTCCTCTATCTCGTGTCCGGCGTGCTGTTCATCATGGCGCTGCGCGGCCTGTCGCATCCGACGACCAGCCGCCAGGGCAATGTCTACGGCATGATCGGCATGACGATCGCCGTCGTCACCACGCTGGCGCTCGCCATCCCGTCGCCCGCAGGTTTTGCGATGATCCTTGCCGGTCTCGCCATCGGTGGTGGCGTCGGCGCGATCACCGCTCGCCGCATCGCGATGACGTCGATGCCGCAGCTCGTTGCGGCCTTTCACTCGCTGGTCGGCCTCGCCGCCGTGCTGGTGGCGGCTGCCGCCGTCTATGCGCCGGAAAGCTTCGGCATCGGCGTCGTCGGCGCTATCCACACGCAGGCCATCATCGAGATGGCGCTTGGCGTGGCGATCGGCGCGGTCACCTTCACCGGTTCGATCATCGCGTTCCTGAAGCTCGATGGCCGCATGTCGGGCAAGCCGATCATGCTGCCGTTCCGCCACGTGGTGAACGCGGCCATCGCCATCGCGCTCGTGGTGCTCGTGATCCTGATGGTGACGACGCAGTCGACGACGATCTTCTGGATGATCGTGTTCCTGTCGCTGCTGCTCGGCGTGCTGCTGATCATCCCCATCGGCGGCGCGGACATGCCCGTCGTCGTGTCGATGCTGAATTCCTATTCCGGCTGGGCCGCCGCGGCGCTTGGCTTCACGCTGGGCAATCTGGCGCTGATCATCACCGGCGCGCTGGTCGGCTCGTCGGGCGCGATCCTCAGCTACATCATGTGCAAGGGCATGAACCGCTCGTTCATTTCCGTCATCCTCGGCGGCTTTGGCGGCGAGACGGCGGCGGTTGCCGATGATGGGATCGAGCGTACGGTCAAGCAAGGGTCGGCCGACGACGCAGCCTATCTGATGATGAACGCGCAGAAGGTCATCATCGTGCCGGGCTACGGCATGGCCGTCGCCCAGGCGCAGCACGCATTGCGCGAGCTGGCCGACAAGCTCAAGGCCGCTGGCGTCGAGGTCAAGTACGCCATCCACCCAGTGGCCGGCCGCATGCCCGGCCACATGAACGTGCTGCTCGCCGAGGCCAATGTGCCCTATGACGAGGTGTTCGAGCTGGAGGACATCAACTCCGAGTTCGCGCAGGCCGACGTCGCCTATGTCATCGGCGCCAACGACGTGACAAACCCGTCGGCGCGTGACGACAAGTCCTCGCCGATCTACGGCATGCCGATCCTCGACGTCGACAAGGCGCGCACCTGCCTGTTCGTCAAGCGCTCGCTCGGCTCCGGCTATGCCGGCATCGACAACACGCTGTTCTACAAGGACGGCACCATGATGCTGCTCGGCGACGCCAAGAAGATGACCGAGGAGATCGTCAAGGCGATGGATCACTGATCGCCGATCGTGCCCGGCAGTGAAAGCGAAGCCCGGCCCCGTGCCGGGCTTTCGCATTCCGGTTAGCCGGCTTCATTTTTTTGGGATCGTGCCGCGTCCCGATTGCAGCTTTGTCATCGAGTTGTATCATAGCGAAAATAAACGCGGGTCATTCGCAACCAACAGGGAGATTTTTCCATGAACACGATCAAGCGGCGCACGCTTCTCAAGGGTGCTGCGGCGACGGCGGGCCTGTCGCTGGCCGCACCCTTCGTCTCGAAGACCTTCGCCCAGGGTTCGTCCGGCTCCGTCAACATCTTCGCCTGGGCCGGCTACATCAACGACGAGATGCTGGCCGCCTTCGAGGCCGCCACCGGCATCAAGCCGAACTTCACGCCCTACGGCACCAATGACGAGCTCCTGAACCAGCTTCGCGCCAACAACGGCGCCGGCTTCGACATCATCTGGCCGTCGGTCGACCGCGTGCCGAACTATGTCGAGTTCGGCCTCGTCCAGCCGATCGACGAAGCCAAGGTCGAGGTGGCCAAGTGCCTGCCGAGCGCCTGGGAGAATTCGGCCAAGTTCGGCGCCGTCGTCGACGGCAAGCGCTATCAGGTTCCCACCGACTGGGGCACCGAGGCGCTGGCCTTCGACAAGGACCAGATGCCGCTTGAATACGGCACCGCCTCCTATGGCGACATCTGGAAGCCGGAGAGCGCCGGCAAGGCCACCGTGCGCGGCCATTCCAGCCTCGTCGGCCTCGGCCTGTGGCTGGAGGCGGAGGGCAAGCTGCCGCGTCCGCTGCTGGACGCCTATGCGAGCCCCGAGGCCCAGGTCGAGATCTTCGACGTGATTCTCGCCGAGGCGATCGCGCGCAAGGGCAACATCGTCCAGTTCTGGTCCAACGAGAACGAGGCGCAGGGCGCGTTCCGCGTCAACGGCGCGGCGATCGGCCAGACCTGGGACTCGACCGCCGCGGCGCTCGGCAAGGAAGGCCTGCCGGTCGGCTTCATCGCGCCGAAGGAAGGCGCTCTCGCCTGGATGGAAGGCGTGTCGATCCCGTCTGGCGCGGCCAACCTCGACCAGGCCTATGCCTTCATCAACTGGTTCCTGACGCCGGAAGCGGGCGCGATGTACTCCAACGCAACGTCGATCAACTCGACGGCCGTTGGCGCGGCTGATCTCCTGTCCGACGACGCCAAGGCCTTCTTCGCCGCCGCCTATCCGGGCGACGCGCTTGAGAAGCTGTGGTGGTGGCCGATCCAGGAGAGCTGGTACATCACCAAGCGCAACGAATATCAGGACCGTTTCCTCTCGGCCTGACGCATTTCGGGGGAGGGGCGGCTGCGCCCCTCCTTCCACCCATGCAAGGTGCGTCCTTCGAGGCTCGCTTCGCTCGCACCTCAGGATAAGGGAGGTGGGTTGATCGAATCCACCCCCGTAGGCTCGATGCACGACAGTCCTCATCCTGAGGTGCGAGCGAAGCGAGCCTCGAAGGACGCACGACGACGAAACGGACTGCAAGGGGACCAATGTCGCATTCCGTCGAGCTTCACGACGTCGGCATGACCTTCGGCGCCACGCGCGCCGTCGGCGACGTCACCTTCACCGTCGAGGGGGGCGAATTCTTCTCGATCCTCGGGCCATCGGGCTGCGGCAAGACCACGATCCTGCGCATGATCGCCGGCTTCCTCCAGCCCAGCGAGGGCCGGATCCTGATCGGCGGCCGCGACATGGCCGGTCTCGGCCCCAACCAGCGACCGACCGCGATGATCTTCCAGTCGCTGGCGCTGTTTCCGCTGATGACGGTGTGGGAGAACATCGCCTTCGGGCTTGAGGCGCGCGGCGCCTCGAAGGCCGAGCGGCGCAGGAAGGCGGACGAGCTTCTGAAGCTTATTGCGCTTGAAGGCTATGGCGACCGCATGCCCGGCGAGCTTTCCGGCGGCCAGAGGCAGCGTGTGGCGATTGCGCGCGCGCTGGCGGTCGAACCGCAGGTGCTGCTGCTCGACGAGCCGCTGTCGGCGCTCGACCTCAAGCTGCGCCAGCACATGCGCGCCGAACTGCGCTCGCTGCAGAAGCGAACCGGCGTCACCTTCATCTACATCACCCACGACCAGTCGGAGGCGCTCGCCATGTCCGACCGCATCGCGGTGATGAGCGCCGGCGTGCTCCAGCAGGTGGGCGCGCCGCGCGACCTCTACGACAATCCTGCCACGCCCTTCGTCGCTACCTTCGTCGGCGAGACCAATGTCATTCCCGGCAAGGTGACGGCGGTCGACGCCGGCATTGCTGCGGTCGAGACCGGCGTCGGCGTCCTGCGCGGCCGTGCCGGGCCCGGCGTCACTGCGGGGCAGGCGGCCAGGCTCTACGTGCGGCCCGAGGCATTGTCATCGTCCGCCGGTGGCGACGACGTGCTGGCGGCCACTGTGGATCGCTTCGATTTCGAGGGCGCGTTCGCGCTGGCGCACGGCCGGCTTCAGGATGGTTCGCCGCTGATCGTGTCGATTTCGTCGACCGACCTGTCGAGCGCGCCGGCGATCGGCGGCCAAGCTTCATTCGGCTTTTCCCCGCACCACGCGGTGGTGCTGCCCCATGTCTGAGCTGTTCCGGCGTTTCGGCGGCGGGCTGTCTACCATCTTCGTCGCGCTGGTGCTGTTGTGGCTGGCCGGCATGGTGCTGGCGCCCAACATCATGATGGTCGATTACGCGCTGCGGCCCAACCTGCCGCCGGCGCAGATCGGCGGGCCGAACGACGTCTATTCGCTCGACAATGTGCTCTACCTCGCCAATGAGGCGGTGCACCGGTCGATCTTCTTCAAGACGGTATGGGCGAGCGCGCTGGTCGCCTTCATCACTTTCGTGGTCTGCTATCCGCTGGCCTTCTGGCTGGCACAGCGCGCCACGCCCGGCCAGCTGGCCATCGCGCTGCTGGCGCTGACGATCCCGTTCTGGATCAACGAGGTGCTGCGCACGCTCGCCTGGTACATCCTGCTGGCATTTCGTGGGCCGCTGAATGTCGCGTTGCTCAATCTGGGCATCATCGACGAGCCGATCCGCTGGTACGGCAATGGCGGCGTGCTCGCCGGCATGGTCTACGCCTACATCCTGTTCATGCTGTTCCCGATCTACAATTCGATCGAAAGCCTCGAGAAGGCGCAGATCGAAGCGGCGCGCGACCTTGGCGCCTCGACCTGGCGCATCCACTGGCGGGTGGTAATGCCCCACGCCAAGGCTGGCATCGCGACGGGCTGCGTCTTTACCTTCATGCTGGCGGCCGGCTCCTATGTCGCGCCCGCTTTGCTCGGCGCGCCGGGCAGCCGCTGGTTTACGGAAATCATCTACAACTGGTTCTTCGAGGGCGGAGACTGGAACCGTGGTGCGGCTTACGCGCTGGTGTTGCTGGTGCTGTGCCTGCTGGTGGTTCTGGTCACTCTCAAGCTGGCGCGGGTGAACCTGACCGAGGTGGCGAAGTGAACGCCGCCGACCGCATCGCCCGCTTCCTGTTCGCCTTCTACATGGTGGCGTTCTTCGTCTACCTGTTCGCGCCGCTGGCGATCATGTCGGCCGCGACGTTCAACGTCAGCCGCTTCCCCACGGTCACGCCCTGGCAGGGCACGACGCTGCAATGGTTCGCCGAATTGTGGAACGACCGCGCCATGTGGCAGGCTTTGTGGACGTCGGTCGTGGTCGCGTTCTTCGTCGTGCTGGTCTCGCTGCCGATCGGCACCGCCGCCGCGCTGATCCTCACCAGCCTGCATGCCCGCGCGCGCGGCTTCCTCTATGCGTTGATGGTGTCGCCGCTGCTCACGCCCGGCGTCGTCATCGGTATCTCGACGCTGGTGTTGTGGCGCCAGCTCGGCGTCGGCGGTGGCGTGTTCCTGATCGTGCTGGCGCAGGCCAGCTTCATCATCTGCTACGTGATGCTGATGGTGGCGGCGCGCCTGCAGCGCTTCGACCGCACGCAGGAGGAGGCGGCGCTGGGCCTGGGCGCATCGAAGCTGATGGTGTTTCGCCGGGTGCTCTTGCCGTTCCTGAAGCCGGCGCTCATCGCAGCCGCCTTTCTCGCCGTGCTCCAGTCGGTGGAGAACTACAACACGACGCTGTTCGTGCGCGGCTTCGACACGCCGCTCACCGTGTTCATCGCCACCAAGGTGCGCACCGGCCTTACCCCGGCGGTCAACGCGCTGGCGCTGATCATGATCGCGATCACCGTGCTGGGCGCCATCGCCTACGAGGTGGCGCGCCGGAGGCAGGCGAGGGCGGCGCGGCCGGCCTGAGCCATCAGTCCCGTGCGACGGGATCGCTGCCGGGGGGCGTGTCGAGCGCGCGGCGGATGTCGACCAGTCGCGCGCGCAGTTCCTGAAGCCCCTCCATCGTCTCGCCTGATTTTTCGTTCATGGCGAGCGCCGCCTCGCAGCCTTCGAGCCGCAGCGCCATTCCCTTGTCCGTGGGCACGACGTCGAGCAGGCGCTCGTCTTCCCGATTGCGCGATCGGGTGACAAGGCCCTGCGACTCCAGTTTCTTCACCAGCGGCGTCAGCGTGCTGGAATCGAGCAGCAGCCGCTCGCTGATCTCGCGCATCGTGGTTCCCTTGGTTTCCCAGAGCACGATCATCACCAGAAACTGCGGATAGGTGAGGCCGGTATCGGCCAGCGCGCGGCGATAGAAGCGCATGACGGCGTTGGACGCCGCGTAGATCGCGAAGCACGGCGTGATTTCGAGCGTCAGCTTGTCCATCAGCTCCGGGTTCGCACGCAGATCGATCGTCGTCGGATGCTCGTTCAAGGCGCTGTCCTTTCCGCTGGTTCTTCCGCGGCTACCAAGAGGGGCAGCCTCGGATCCTTTCTCAGATAGATCGTGCGCGATCAAATCGCAAGCGCATCAACTTTTTGTGATATCGTTGACGATTAGATCGTATACGATTAAATACGATGCATTGAAACGGCCGATGGCCTTTGCCGAAGGACAGATCGACATGAACACCAACGCCCCTGCGAACGATGCCCGTACTTCAAGCCTGACCAGCACCGTGGTGCTGATCCACGGTGCCTGGATGACGCCTGCCTCGTGGGACAATTTCCGTGCGAAGCTGGAGGATGCCGGCTACACCGTCCATGCGCCGACCTGGCCCTTCCTCGGCCGGGGGACTGCGGCCGAGCTGCGCGCCAATCCGCCCAAGGGGCTGGGCAGCCTGACGGCCGGCGCCATCGCCGACCACTATGCGAAGTTCATCGAGACGCTGCCGGAGAAGCCGCTGATCATCGGCCACTCGATGGGCGGGCTGGTGACGCAGCTGCTGCTCGACCGGGGCTATGGCGCGGCTGGCGTTCTGCTCGATCCGGCGCCCGTCGCCGGCATCATCGCCGATCCGGTGTCGCTGCTGGCCGCGCTGCCGGTGGTGGCTCGCTGGAACGCCTGGAACCGGCCTTACACGCTGTCCAAGGCCACCTTCGATGCCAAGTTCGCGAACACCGCGCCGGCAGCACTTCGCGACGAGGCCTATGAGAAATACATGGTGCCGACGTCGGGCCGCATCTTCGCGCAGGCCGCCACCGGCCTCGGCATCGCGATCGACGTGAGGAAGCGCACCCAGCCGCTGCTGGTCACCGCCGCCCAGTTCGACAAGACGGTCGCGCCGGCCCTGTCGCGCAAGATCTATCGCAAGCACCGCAAGGCGCCGGGCCGCACCGACTTCGTCGAGTTCCCCGGCCTGTCCCACTTCCTGATGACCGAGCCGGGCTACGAGAAGGTCGCCGACCATGTGATCGAGTGGGCGAGGAGCCTGTGAAGGTCGCAGCGGTCGAGGCCGGTGAGCGGTCAGCCGCGCACGCCGGCCTCGATATTGTTGCCGTCGGGGTCGAGGACATAGGCTGCGAAATACTTCATCTCGGCCGGGCCGCGCGGACCCGGCTTGCCGTTGTCGGTCCCGCCCGCCGCCAGCGCTGCGGCATGGAAGGCGCGAACCGAGGCTTCGTCCGGCGCCTTGAAGCCGACATGGATGGGGCTCGACGACACCACGTGCCCGGCTTCCCAGAACGCCGGCTCGTCCGTGCCGATCCAGATGAAGGGCAAGGGCTGCTCCATGCTGCGGCCGACGAGGAACGAGTTGCCGCCATTGTCGATGACCTCGAGTCCGATCGCCTTCATCGCGGCCTCGTAGAAGCGGCGGGACGCGGCGAGGTCGCGCACGCGAAATCCGAAATGGTCGATCATGCTGGCCTCCGCAGAATGCTGGAGGGCAACGAGTGCGGGCCGGCGACGTTCCCTACCGCCTCGATTCCATCGCCATGTTGACGGCGAGGCCGGCGAGCACGGTGCCCATCAGCCAGCGTTGCATGGCCAGCCAGAACGGGTGGCGCGTCAGGAACAGCGCGATGCCGCCTGCCGCAAGCGCGATCATCGCGTTCACGGTGACGCTGATCGCGATCTGGGTGAAGCCTAGCGTCAGCGCCTGGGTGAGCACGCTGCCAAGCGCCGGGTCGATGAACTGCGGCAAGAGCGACAGGTAGACCATCGCCGCCTTGGGGTTGAGCAGGTTGGTGAACAGCCCCATCAGGAACAGCTTTCGCGGGCTGTCCTTCGGCAACGCCCGCACCTGAAAAGGCGAACGCCCGCCGGGCCGCACCGCTTGCCAGGCGAGCCATATCAGATAGGCCGCGCCGGCCAGCCTCAGCGCGTCGTAGGCGAACGGCACCGCCATCACCAGCGCCGTGATGCCGAAGACGGCGGCCAGCATGTAGAACACGAAGCCGAGCGCCACGCCGCCCAGCGAGATCAGGCCGGCCACCGGCCCCTGGCTGATCGAGCGCGACACCAGATAGATCATGTTCGGGCCGGGGGTCAGAACCATGCCAAGCGCGATGAGCGCGAAGGCGACGAGGCTCGCTGTGGTTGGCATGGGTCAGGTCTTCAAAGCGGGGTTGTGCGCGTTCGAGTAGCCGCCCTTCAGCAGTCGCACAGCGGCCACGCATCCCAGCACGCCGAAGGGGATGAAGGCAACGAACAGCCATTGGGCCACGCCCTGCGCCGTCTCGCCCGAAAGCCCCTCCGAAAAGCCGGCCGTGTTGGCGACGATGCCGGCGATCGCCGCGCCCACGGCATAGCCGATGCGCTGCATCGTCGGCACCGCCGACGATGTCACGGTGCGCTCCTCCTCTCGCGCCGAGGAGACGATCACCCTGGTGACGAATGGCCAGGCGATGCCGAAACCCGCGCCCTGCAGGATCGCGCAGGCGAGGATGAACGGCAGGTTTCCGGAAGGCACCGCCCAGATGAAGCCGACCATGCCGGCGAAGATCGCCAGCGATCCGATCAGGATGATCGGCCGCTCCTGGCGCGGGCCGGCATTGGCGACCAGGATCGAGGCCACCGACCAGGCGATCGATTCCGCGGCGATGATGTAGCCGGTGGTCAGGATCGACACGCCGTGCAGGCTGGTCAGGATCAGCGGTCCGTAGATGGAGAAGGTGATGGTGCCGACCGAGAAAGCGGCCATCATGACGATGCCGTTGCCGACATTGGTGCGCATGTCCAATGGCTGCGTCGGAAACAGGCGCGAGGCCGGCCGCGTCGCGTCCAGCACGAAGAAGCCGGCAATGCCTGCCACGCCCAGCGCCAGCAGCAGACCCGACGTGGCGATGCCGCCCGCCACGCCGGCGATCGCGATCGCCATGATCGCGCCGGCGAGGCAGACAAGCGGCAGCACGGGGAAGGGCGGCAGCGCGCCGTCCGGCGTGGCCTTGCGCTGCGTCGCCTTGGGGCCGCGCAGCACGGCGAAGCTCAGCGCGGCCATCGCGCAGCCGGCGATGACGAACACGCCGAAGGCCCAGCGCCAGGAGAATGCCTGCGACAGCACCGCGCCGATCAGCGGCCCGCCGAACGCGGCCACGCCCCAGACCACGGAGATGATGGCGAAGAGCTGCGGCCAGATGATGCGCGGAAACAGCCGCTCGATCGACACGTAGGAAAGCGACACCAGCGCGCCGCCGCCGAAACCCTCCAGCAGTCGCCCCGCCAGGAACCATTGCATGTCGGGCGCGGTGGCGCAGACCAGCGCCCCGGCCGAATAGATCAGCGCGGCCAGCACCATGTTGGTCCTCAGCGCCATGTAGCTGACCAGCCGCCCCGCCGCCGCGCCCGCCACGATCGAGCCGATCTCGTAGATCGACAGCGACCAGCCGACCAGCTCGACGCCGGAGATCTCGGCGACCATGCCCGGCATGATGGTGGCGATCATCGTCTCGTTGGAGGCATGCAGGATGATGCCCATCGAGATGAAGCAGAACCGGCCGAGATCGCCGCTCGCCCAGAGTTCGCGCCAGCCCGGTCTCGCGGTGTCGTCGATCATTGCGAAACCCTCCCGGCGGGCGTTATCCGGTAGGCGCAGCGGCGCGCGCCGTCGAGCAGGTGCTCGGTGCGTTCGACCCGTGCGTCAGCTCCGAGCGCTGCCCGGAAGGTGTCGAGTTCGGAGCGGCAGAAATTCTGGCAGGCGCGGGCGGCGGCGCAGATCGGGCAATGGTTTTCGACCAGCAGGAAGCGGCCCTGGTCGAGACGGCTCCATTCGGCCATGTAGCCTTCCTCGCTGCGCAGCGCGGCCAGCCGCTCGACCCGCCCGGCAAGATCGTCGGCGCCGTCGAGGGCGGCGCGATAGCGCGCCAGCGTCTGGTTTTCGCGCGCGGCGATCAGCCGGTCGAGACCCTCCTTGCCGAAAAGCTCGCGGATCGACGCGATCATCTCCACGGTCAGCGCCGCGTGCGTATCGGGAAAGCGCGCCTGCGCGCGCGCGCTCAGCGTCCAGAACCGCTTCGGCCTCCCGACGCCGCCGGTCTCGTCGAAATGCGAGACGAGGTCGGCCTCGCTCATGGCGATCAGGTGCTTGCGGGCCCCCGGCACGGTGATGTCCAAGTGCCGCGCCACGGCCTCGGCCGTCTGCGCGCCGCGAAATTTCAGGTGTCGCAGGATGCGTTCTTCGCTGCTGGCGTTCGCGGGCATGCGGACTCCGATATAAAAACCGTTTGGTTTCTATATTGTCCGAGCTGGCCAGAAAAGGCCGTGGGTTTGGGCCAGTCAGCGCGAAAGTGCGGCCCGCAGCCTGTCTTCAAAGCGGGCGATCCGCTCCGGCGCCGGCTTCTCGGCGGCATAGAACGGCAGGTAGGTCAGCCGCGCCTGCGGAGCGCAGCCGCCGATGACGGCAGTCTTCAAGATCCGGCGCACCGGCCGGCGCATGACGAGGCGGTCGACCCACCATGGCGAGCCGAGCGTCGTGACGGCCACAACGCGGCGCAGCTTTGTCAGGCGCGGGACGATGGGGCCGAAATCCTTGCCGTGGTCGAAGGCGATGCCGGGCGCGAAGACGCGATCGATCCAGCCCTTCAGCATCGCCGGCGGGCCGAACCACCATGTGGGGAACGCCAGCACCAGCAGTTCCGCCTCCCCGAGCGCAGCGGCGTGGGCTTCGACTGCTGGATGGTCGTGCCGGTCGGCATAGTATGCGCCGCGCTCGGCCGGCGTCAGGCGCGGGTCAAAATCTTCGGCGTAGAGGTCGGTCGTCGAGACGTCATGGCCCCGGGCCACAAGCGTGTCGCGCGCCTGCGCGGCCATGCGGTGGCTGAGGCTCGTTTGGAGCGGATGGGCAATGACGATGAGGCAGCGCATTCCTGCGTCTGCCGATCGCTGGCTCAAGCGCGGCCGCCGGTGCGCGCCAGTCCGTCCTTGGCGGCTTTCAGGTTGGGGTCGAGGCGGGCGGCCTCGCCATAGGAGCGCGAGGCGCGCTCCCTGTCGCCGCGCCTTTCGAGGATCAGCCCCTGATAGGCCCACGCCTCGGCGTTGCGCCGGTCGAGCGAGATGGCGCGGTTGAAGTCCGCCAGCGCGTTCTCCTCGTCGTTGCGAGCCAGATAGGACAGGCCGCGCCCGTTGTACGGTTCGGCGGAGTTCGGCGCCAGCGAGATCGCGGTGGCGAAATCCTCGATGGCAAAATCGTGCTGGCCGCGTGCCTGATAGAGCAGGCCGCGATTGTGGTAGGCGCGCGGGTCGGTGGTGTCGAGCTGGATGGCACGCTCGAAATCGCGGAACGCATCGTTGGTGCGGCCGGCGAGACGATAGACGTTGCCGCGCCCGATATAGGCGACGTCGTAGTTGGCGTTGAGCTGGATCGCCTGGTTGTAGTCCTGCAGGGCGGCCTGCTGGTTGCCCATGAAGCGATGGATCAGCGCCCGGTTGGCGTAGGCCTGGTAGAAGCCGGGATTGAGCCGGATCGCGGTCTCGAAATCCGCCAGCGCCTCCTGGTAGCGGCCGCCGCGGCCATAGGCCGAGCCGCGCACATTGTAGGCTTCGGGGTCGTTGGGGCTGCGCTGGATGACGGCGGTGAGAGACGAGATATTCTCGGCCGAGCCCTGCGCGGTGTCGATCTGGGCCACTTCGCCGAGCGGACCCGTCGCGGTCTGGCATCCGGCCAGCGCGATCGAGGCGATGAACGCGACGCCGAACAGGCGGAACGTCCCGAGCATGCTTGAGGCTTTGTCCTGCGTCATCTCAGACTGTTCCCCTCCTGCGCCATCAGGCGCCGCTGGCGTGGCCGATCATTCGTCGCGCGAGACAGCGGCCAACGAAAAAGGTGGCGGCGATTCGCATCGCCCCACCTTACTCGCTATCGCCGGAAAAGGACGAAAACTAGGCGCGATCAGCGCGCGGCGGCAGTCGTACGGCCGCCGGCGACCAGACCTTCGCGCTGGGCACGCTTGCGGGCCAGCTTGCGGGCGCGGCGCACGGCCTCGGCCTTTTCGCGGGCGCGCTTCTCCGAGGGCTTCTCGTAATGTCCGCGCATCTTCATTTCGCGGAAAATGCCTTCGCGCTGCATCTTCTTCTTGAGAGCGCGGAGCGCCTGATCAACATTGTTGTCGCGGACGAGTACCTGCACGTGCGTTCCTGTCTTCCGGTTGGCTCGAAGCCGGTTGTTGCGAGATGGTGCCGACGCAATATACTTGCGCCTTCGCAGCGAAGGCACTGCGAATTGCGGCGGCTCTTAGCAGAACGGCCGGGCGATGTCCACAGGGCGATGCGCCACGACCGATAATGCGGTCATGCCGCCTCGCGAACCTCAAGGTCGACGACGCGACCCAAGGCCGTGAAGGCCGCCTCGACCTGCTCAAGTCGCGAACGATGATCGAGGCGGAAGAGCCGGTCCACGGATTCCCTGTTCCAGTCCAGGCGGCGCGCAAGTTCTGCGCGTGTGATGCCGCTGTCGCGCAGCGCCCAATAGAGGTTGACCTTGAGCACGGTCAGGAGCGGCAACGTCACAGGTTCGCCCGGCGAGCTGTCGGGAACAGGAATTTCCTCGCCATCGTCGATCATGCTGGCAAGAGCGGTTTCGATCGCGTCGACGGCGTGGCGGCGCGCGTCGTCTTCCGTCTCGCCGAACGTCGCGACGATCGGGAGTTGAGGGCACGTCACAAGAAAGGTGCCGTTGTCATCCGGTGTGAGGACGATCCGATATTCGCGCATCATTTCAATCCCAACTGCTTCTTGATCGCGTTGACAAGACCGGTGCCGAGTTCCTTGCGGCCGCCGTGCACGGGCAATTCCGACTTGCGGCCGTCACGCTTCACGATGACATGGCCCGAGCCACCCTTCTTCGTTTCGAAGGTGCACCCTTGCCTAGCCAGCCACTTCTTGAATTCCTGCGCGTTCATCAAGATATGCTATTCCACATAAATGTAGAAGTCTACAAAAGTGTGGACTCTCTCCTGTCGCTTCGCTGGCGCCGGAATCGGGGCGACGCAAAACGCCATCGTTCGTCGCAAACAGCGCAAGAGTAGCGACGGGGTTTGGCTAGTGGTATTGCTCGCGCTTCACGCGCAAGCAGACAAAATTCGAGCCCTCCAGAGGCGAACGCCCATGCGAAAATACTCGGCCTTTGCCATCGCCCGCGAGGCGCTTCGCGGCCACAAAGGCTGGGAGGAGCAGTGGGGTTCGCCCGAGCCGAAGGCCGAATACGACGTCGTCATCGTCGGCGCCGGCGGCCACGGGCTGGCCACCGCCTATTACCTCGCGGCGGAGCACGGCATCACCAATGTTGCCGTGGTGGAGAAGGGCTGGCTCGGCGGCGGCAACACAGGCCGCAACACCACCATCATCCGCTCGAACTACCTCTACGACGAATCCGCCGCGATCTACGACCATGCGGTCAAGTTGTGGGACGGCCTGTCGCAGGAATTGAATTACAACGTCATGTACTCGGCGCGCGGCGTGATGATGCTCGCCCACAACGTCCACGACGTACAGGTTTTCAAGCGCCACATCCACGCCAACCGGCTCAACGGCATCGACAACGAATGGCTGACGCCCGAGCAGGCTAAGGAATACTGCCCGCCGCTCAATATCTCCAAGGACGCGCGCTATCCCGTCGTCGGCGCCGCGCTGCAGCGGCGCGGCGGCACGGCGCGCCACGACGCCGTCGCCTGGGGCTACGCGCGCGGCGCTGCCGCGCGGGGCGTCGACATCATCCAGAACTGCGAGGTGACGGGCATCCGCCGCGCCGGGGCCGGCCATGTCGAAGGAGTCGAGACGACGAAGGGGTTCATCCGCGCCCGGAAGGTCGGTGTGGTCGCGGCCGGCCATTCGTCCGTCATCATGCAGATGGCCGGCGTGCGCATGCCGCTGGAAAGTTACCCGTTGCAGGCGCTGGTGTCGGAGCCGGTCAAGCCCGTGTTCCCCTGCGTGGTCATGTCCAACACGGTGCACGCCTACATCTCGCAGTCCGACAAGGGCGAGCTGGTGATCGGCGCCGGCACCGACCAGTACACCTCGTACTCCCAGACCGGCGGCCTCCACATCATCAACCACACGCTCGACGCGATCTGCGAGATGTTCCCGATGTTCACGCGCATGAAGATGCTGCGCTCGTGGGGCGGCATCGTCGACGTCACGCCCGACCGCTCGCCCATTCTGGCGAAAACGCCGGTCGGGGGTCTCTACGTCAATTGCGGCTGGGGCACTGGCGGCTTCAAGGCGACGCCCGGCTCCGGCCACGTCTTCGCCCACACCATCGCCCGCGACGAGCCGCACCGCATCAACGCGCCGTTCACGCTGGAGCGGTTCCGCACCGGGCGGCTGATCGACGAGGCGGCGGCGGCCGCAGTGGCGCACTGATGCTGGCCATGCCGTTTGCTCTCGCCACGGCAATGTCGGTCGTGCCGGCCAGCGACGAGCGCGGCATGTTCCGTTTCCCGAAGTCGGAGGATGTCCGTCTTCAGACGGTCATGCGCAGCGACAATGAGCGCGACTGGCCGTTTTCCATCGACAGCGGCTATCTCGCCTGCGTCTGGAGCGCCGGCCAGAAGGTCGTGATGTTCATGGAAAAACTGTCGCGAACGGAAGTCGAGCAACGCGATCCCGCGGTAGTGCTCGTCTCGACCAATCCGTTCGATCTCACGCTGCTCAACATTCCAAACCGGCACCTTATCGCGCGGATGGACAGCGTCGAGGAACTCATCCGCCGGATGGCACCCTTCTATGATCTGGGCGTTCGCCTGTGCGACCAGCCGCGCGGCGCCGAGATCGGCCCGGGCGAACTCTGAGGAACAAACATGCTTCTGATCCGCTGTCCCTATTGCGAGGAAGATCGGCCGGAGCTCGAATTCCGCCATGCCGGCGAAGCGCATCTCGTGCGGCCGTCGAACATCACCGCGATGAGCGACGAGGATTTCGAGGGCTACTTCTTCATCCGCCACAATACCAAGGGACTGGTCTATGAGCGCTGGCGCCACGTGCACGGCTGCGCCCGCTTCTTCAACGCCGTTCGCGACTCCGTCAGCGACAGGTTCGTCATGACCTACAAGGCCGGCGAGAAGAAGCCCGAGATAAACGGGGCCGCCGTATGAAAGCTTCGCATCGCATCAAGGGCGCGGGCCGGCTCGGCCAGGCCGGCAGCCTGCATTTCAGCTTCGACGGCGCGGGATATTCCGGCCTTGCGGGCGACACACTCGCTTCGGCGCTGCTCGCCAACGGCGTGCATCTCGTTGGCCGCTCGTTCAAGTATCATCGGCCGCGCGGCATAATCGCTGCCGGGGCCGAGGAGCCGAACGCGCTGATGGGCATTCATCGCGACGGCGCGCGCCAGACGCCCAACGTCCGCGCCACCGTGCAGGAGCTCTACGAGGGGCTCCAGGCAGTCTCCCAGAACCGCTGGCCATCGCTCGCCTTCGACGTCGGCGCGGTCAACGATCTCGCCTCGCCCTTCTTCTCCGCCGGCTTCTACTACAAGACTTTCATGTGGCCGAAGGCGGCATGGAAGCATCTCTACGAGCCGCGGATCAGGGCGGCCGCCGGCCTCGGCGTCGCGCCGGAAAAGGCAGATCCCGACCATTACTCCGCGCGCTACGCCCATTGCGACGTGCTGGTGCTGGGCGGCGGCGCGGCCGGCCTGGCCGCGGCGCTCGCGGCGGCCGAGACCGGAGCCCGCGTCATCCTCGCCGACGAGCAGTCGCGGTTCGGCGGCGCCATGCGCTTCGAGAGCGGAGCCCGCATTGATGGGCAGGATGGCTGGGCCTGGGCGCAGCAGGCCGCCGCCAAGCTCGGTGCCATGGCCAACGTCCGCCTTCTGTCGCGCACGACGGCCTTCGGCTACTACGCGCAGAACTTCGTCGGCCTGACAGAGCGCGTCACCGACCATCTGCCCGCGCCGCTGCCCGACCTGCCGCGCGAGCGGCTGTGGCAGGTGCGCGCGAAGCGCGTCGTGCTCGCCACCGGCGCCATCGAGCGCCACATGGTCTTCGCCGACAACGACCGGCCGGGCATCATGCAGGCTGCCGCCGGCCGCACCTATCTCAACCATTATGGCGTCGCCGTCGGCCGCAAGGTCGGCGTCTACGCGGCCAACGATTCCGCCTGGGCTGCCGCCATCGACCTGAAGCAGGCCGGCGTCGGGGTGGCGGCCATCGTCGACCTGCGCGACGCGCCGCAGGGCGAGGCGATCGAGCGGGCGAGGGGGCTGGGCATCGAGGTCCTGACCGGCCACGCGGTGTTGAAGACTGGCGGTCGCCGCCGTGTTTCCTCCATGACCGTCGCGCCCTCCGGCGGGGGCGCTTCACGCACCATCGCCATCGATGCGCTGCTGACCTCGGCCGGCTGGACGCCGTCGGTGCATCTGTTCTCGCAGTCGCGTGGCAAGGTGGCGTTCGACGCCGCCACGCAGCGCTTCCTGCCCGGCCAATACGCGCAGGACTGCGTCTCGGTCGGCGCAGCTAACGGCACCGACGATCTGGCCGCCGCGCTCGACGAGGCCTACGCGGCCGGCGAAGCGGCAGCGAAAATGGTGGGGCGCAAGGCCGTCAAGGCAACCAGGCCGAAGGCCGACGCGAGCGAGAGTTGGTCCGGCGGCATGGCCGGTTCCGCGCCGGGCGCGGGCGCCGACGCCACCGTCAAGGCCTTCATCGATTTCCAGAACGACGTCACCGCCAAGGACATCCGCCAGGCTGTGCGCGAGGGCATGCGCTCCATCGAGCACGTCAAGCGCTTCACCACCAACGGCATGGCCACCGACCAGGGCAAGACGTCCAACCTGCACGGATTGGCCATTGCCGCCGAGACGCTGGGCAAGCCCATTCCCGAGGTCGGGCTGACGACTTTCCGCGCACCCTACACGCCGGTCACTTTCGGCGCGATCGTCAACCATGCGCGGGGTGACCTGTTCGATCCGACGCGGCGAACTCCCATCCACCCGTGGGCCGATGCGCAGGGCGCGGTGTTCGAGGATGTCGGCCAGTGGAAACGCGCCTGGTATTTCCCGCAGGGCGGCGAGGACATGCACGCGGCCGTCAACCGCGAATGCCGCACCGTGCGGCAGGCCGCCGGCCTGTTCGATGCCTCGACGCTGGGCAAGATCGAGGTGGTCGGCCCGGATGCCGCAGCCTTCATGGAACTGCTCTATACAAACCCGTGGAAGAAGCTGGAGCCTGGCCGCTGCCGCTACGGCATCATGCTGCGCGAGGACGGCTTCATCTATGACGACGGCGTCGTCGGCCGGCTGGCCGAGGACCGCTTCCACGTCACCACCACCACCGGTGGCGCGGCCCGCGTCATGAACCACATGGAGGACTACCTCCAGACCGAATTCCCGCACCTCAAGGTCTATCTCACCTCGATTTCCGAGCAGTGGGCCGTCATCGCGGTGCAGGGGCCGAAGAGCCGCGACATCATCGAGCCGCTGGTCGAGGGCATCGACATCGCCGACGCCGCCATGCCGCATATGTCGGTGCGCGAAGGCAGGATATGCGGCGTGCCGACACGGCTGTTCCGCATGTCGTTCACCGGTGAGCGCGGCTTCGAGATCAACGTGCCGGCAGACTATGGTCAGGCGGTGTGGGAGGCCGTCTGGGCCGAGGGCCGCAAGCACGGCGCCTGCGCCTACGGAACTGAATCGATGCACGTCTTGCGCGCCGAGAAGGGCTACATCATCGTCGGGCAGGAGACCGACGGAACCGTGACCACCACGGATGCCGGGCTCGACTGGGCGGTCGGCAAGGCCAAGACCGACTTCGTCGGCATTCGCGGCATGCGCCGGCCCGACCTTCTCGCCTCCGGCCGGAAGCAGCTCGTCGGGCTGAAGGCGAAGGACCCCAGGCTGGTGCTCGAAGAGGGCGCGCAGATCGTCGCCGACCCGAAGCAGGCGATCCCGATGACGATGATCGGCCACGTCACCTCCTCCTACTGGTCGGAAAATTGCGGCCGGGGCATCGCGCTGGCGCTCGTCGTCGACGGCCGCGCCCGCATGGGGGAGACGCTGTACGTGCCGATGCCCGGCGGGACAGTCCAGGTCGAGGTGACCGGAACTGTGTTCTTCGACGAGAAGGGGGAGCGGCTCAATGGCTAAGGCGAGAACGATCGTCTCGCGCCCGGCAAGCGCGCAGGCAAGGCAGGCGCTGGAAAATCGCAGCGCCATCCTCCCGACGGTGGACGTCATCCCCGCCGGTCCCGCGAGCCGGCTGTCGCTGCGGGCGCCGTCCGAAAGCGCGGCGGCGCTCGGCAAGGCACTGGGGCTGACGCTGCCGCTGAAACCCAAGGCCTCGGTGACCGACGGCCCGCGTTCGGCGTTCTGGCTTGGTCCCGACGAATGGCTGGTGATCGACGAGGACGGAGCCGACCTGCCGGCGCTTTGCGCCGGGGCGAAAGCCTTCCACTCTGCCGTCGACGTCTCTCATCGCAACGTCGGCATCGTCGTCGCCGGCAAGGGCGCCGAGGCGACCATCAGCGCGGGCTGCCCGCAGGACCTTTCGCTCGATTCATTCCCGGTCGGTGCCTGCTCGCGCACGGTGCTCGGCAAGATCGAGATCGTGCTGTGGCGCAAGACGGAGCGGGAATTCCGGGTGGAATGCTGGCGTTCGTTCTCCGACTACGCCTTCGCCTTCCTTAGCGAGGCAGCGAGGGACGCGGCGGACTGACGGGGCTGTGCTTTCTCACGCCGAAGCTCTCGGACTTTGGTATGCTTGCATGTGTAGGTGCGTGACTGTCATCACACGTCGTCCCGCGCCAATTTTGCAAGGTATTTCGTACGGCTTGTGTATGCTTGGCTCGGTGTTAGAACGGTAACCAAATGCCTGTCATTTGCGACGACATAAATCGTTTCTTGCGGCCCGTACAAGAATACCGGATGAATACGGCCGCGATGCGTCACGACGATCGGCTTCATCTTCTTTACGACTGCCTTATCGTAAATACGGGTGTACTCTCCGGGGCGTAGAACGATGCCGTAACGTTCCCATAGGCGGATATGAAAATGCCAGTCCTCTCTGGCGATTGAGGCTCCCTTCCATATCGAATGGAAGGGATAGAACGGCGGAGGTTTTTTGTTCCGTTCGTTGGACATTCAGGAATCCATGAGGACATGCTTCTGTCGGTGACCGGAAACCTTGGCGCCGTTTCTATGTGACGCTGCGCTTAAGAGAAGGCGGGTCTGTACGATACCCCGCAAACTAGCCGCTACGACGCCTGTCGCCAGCGGCGCGACTGCACGAACTCGACCAGTTCGCCTGCGCTCATGGCGCGCGCGAAGGCGTAGCCCTGCAGGGCGTTGCAGCCGAGCTTGCGCAGCACCTTGGCGTGCTCCATCGTCTCGACGCCCTCGGCCAGAACCTCGATGCCAAGCGAGCGGCCGATGTCGATGATCGAGCCGACGAGCTGGCGCTGCCCAGCTGAATGAACGATCGGATTGACGAGCTGGCGGTCGATCTTGAGCCGCTGCGGCTTGAGCTTCATCAGGCTGACGATCGAGGCGTAGCCGGTACCGAAATCGTCGATCTCGATGTCGATGCCGAGTTCCTTGATCTGGTCGACGTTCCAGGTGATCAGCTCGTCGTTCTCGTCGAGGAAGATCGACTCGACCAGTTCGAAGGCGATCGCGCCCGGCCTGATGTTCATCTGCCGCAGGTTGCGGATCAATTCGTCGTCGTGCAGCCGCCTAGCCGACACGTTGACCGAGGCCTTGGGAATGCCGAGCCCGATCTCCTCCCACTGGTGGAAGTCGACCAGCGCCTGCTCCAGGATCAGCCGGTCGATCGAGGCGACGACGTTCAGTTCCTCCGCGATCTTCATGAAGGCGGCCGGCGCCAGCAGGCCCTCGGTCGGGTGGTTCCAGCGCGCCAGCGCCTCGACGCCGACGACCTCGAGCGTCTCGGCGTCGAATTGCGGCTGGTAGTGCGCGACGAACTGGTTCTGCTCGAGGCCCGACAGGATGTCGTCGGCGACACGCTTGGTGGTGATGATCTCGGCCTGCAAGGCGTCGTTGAAGAACTGGTGCCGGTTGCGGCCGCGGTCCTTGGCGCGATAGAGCGCGATATCGGCGTTGACCAGCAGGCGAGCCGGGTCGGCCAGCTCGTCCATGTCGGTGGCGATGCCGATCGACACACCGACCCGGCACTCGTGGCCTTGGAACATGACAGGCTGCTGCATGCGCTCGATGATGCGCTCGGCGAGCTTGGCGAGGCTGCGCACCGAGCCGCCGCCCTTGGGCCAGCGCCGCACCACGACGAACTCGTCGCCGCCGATGCGGGCAACGAAGTCGCCTGCGTCCACCGTCGATGTCAGCACCTTGGCGGTGTGCACCAGCATGGCGTCGCCCGCCATGTGGCCGAGCGTGTCGTTGATCTGCTTGAAGCGGTCGAGGTCGATCTGCAGCAGCGCCGCCGTCTCTCCCTCGCCGGTGAACTTCTGCGCATGCTCGGCCAGCAGTTCGTCGAGATAGCGCCGGTTGGGCAGGCTGGTCAGCGAATCGTGCAGCGAATTGTGCTCGATCCTCGCCTTGGCCGCCTCCAGCTCGGCATTGCGTGCCTCCGTCAGCGTCTTGGCGAGGCGAATTTCCTCGTTGCGCTTGACGTCGGCCGTCACGTCCCAGTTGACCCCGACGATCCTCGGAGCCTTGCCCGCCTCGCGATAGGTCGTGCCCAGAGCCCGCACGTGGCGCACCGTTCCGTCGTCGAGCACGATGCGGAACTGCGAAACGTAGCTGCCCTTTTCAAGCGCTTCGTTGAACTCGGCGTTGGCGCGGGCAAGGTCCTGCGGGTGAATGCGCCTTTCCCAGTCGTCGTCGGTGCGGCGCTGGCCATCATCGGGATAGCCGTAGAGCGCGTTCATGCGGCTGTCCCAGTACTCGGTGTCCTCGCCGACCGTCTTTTCCCAGACGCCGACCTGCGAGGTTTCCAGCGCCAGCCCAAGCCGCTGCGACAGCTTCTTGAGCTGGCGTTCGCGACGCCGCAGTTCGCCGATGTTCTTCTGGCGCTCATCGATCAGCCGGCCCGCCATGAATGTCGGCACGACGATCAGGGCGCCGGCGGCGAACATCAGGAGCCGCAACAGCCAGGCATTGTCCGGGCGCGTGCCCCAGCCGCCTTTCGGCGTCGCCGCGATCTGCCAGTAGCCGGACGGCAGCACCACGTCGGCGATGACGGGATCATTGGTGGTCGTGGACGCCGTTCCATAGAAACGCGCGCCCTTGTCGCCCAGTCCGTCGCGGCCCGATATGGCGATGTCGATCGGCAGCGCTTCGTCGGCGATGCCGCTGTCGGCGTAGAGCCGGTCGACGTCGACGACCGCCGAAACCACCCCCCAGAAGCGTTCTGCGCCGCCTACCTCCGGCACGAACACCGGGAAACGCCCGATGAAGCCGCGCCCGCCCTGCACCAGGTTGACCGGGCCTGCAAGGATCAGCTCGCCCGTATCGCGCGCCCGCAGCGCCGCCTCGCGCTGGAATTCGTTGGAGTTGTAGTCGAGGCCGATCGCCTGCTCGTTTCCCTTGAGCGGGTACATCAGCTCCACGACGAGATCAGGCGCCGCAGCGATGTTGCGGATCTGCGACTTGCCCGCGAGAAGGTTCGATGCGAGCGTCTCGAAGCGCTCCTGGTTCATGTCCGGCTCGGTCTCGAGCGTGGCGATCAGACCGCGCACGAGTTGGATGTTGCCGTTGATGTTGCCTTCCAGCTTGGCGCGGATCAGCCCGACATGGCCGAGCACTTCGGCTCGCTGCGCCTGCTCGAAGACGCGATTGTTCTGATGTTCGGCGAAGGCCCAGGCTGTAATGACGACAAGCAGGGCAAGCAATGCAGGGGCATTCGTTGCCCTGAAAATGGAACGGACCGCGCTGTTGCGCTTGATCGCCGATAAGTTCACTGTACCGCCGCCGTTTGAAGGCCCCCACGAGGCTCTTTTCAGAGGCACAGTTGCACGAAGAGCTTAAATTAGGCTTTAGCGGTCCCGTTCCTTTGCCAGCAACGGTCCGCAAGGTATCCGGCGATGACAAAACTGCTGTCTACGATCGGCTTCGACGCCGATGACACGCTCTGGCAAAACGAGCAGTTCTTCCGGCTGACGGAGGATCGTTTCACCGAACTTCTGGCCGGACACGCGGAGCCGGAGCGGCTCAGGGAGCGGCTGCTGGAGGCGGAGAAGCGCAACCTCGGTCACTACGGCTTCGGCATCAAGGGTTTCACCCTGTCGATGATCGAGACGGCGGTGGAGGTGACGGAGGGCCGCGTTCCGGCCGACATCATCGGCGAGATCCTCGCCGCCGGGCGCGAGATGCTGCGCCATCCGGTCGAGACCCTGCCGCATGTCCGCGAGACGCTGGAGCGGCTCGCCGGCGCCTACAGGCTGGTGCTCATCACCAAGGGCGACCTGTTCGATCAGGAGCGCAAGCTGGCGCAGTCGGGGTTGGGCGAACTGTTCGACGCGGTCGAGATCGTCAGCGACAAGCGGGCGGACACCTATGCCCGCATCTTCGCACGCCATGGCGACGGGCCTGAGCGCGCGATGATGGTGGGCAATTCGCTGAAGTCCGACGTCGCCCCGGCGATCGAGGCCGGGAGCTGGGGCATCTACGTGCCGCACGAGCTGACCTGGGTCCTGGAGCGCATCGCCCCGCCGGATACTCACCCGCGCTACCGGCAGATCGAGCACCTCGGTCTCTTGGAGGACGTCATCGAAGGGCTGGAGTAGATTCGCCCGGACCGCCTCTCAGATCGACGTGATGCCGCCGTCGGCCGCCAGCGTCTGGCCGGTCATGAACGAGTTCTTCGGGTCGGCGGCGAAGAGGATCACCTCGACGATCTCGTCCACCTCGGCCACGCGCTTCATAGGCACGCCGCGCACCAGCTCGGCCTCCGCCGCGGCGCGTCCGGCCTCGTCCTGCGGCATCGCCTGCTCGACCATCGCCGTGCGGGCGAAGGAGGGGCAGACGGCGTTGATCCGCACGCCCTTGGTCGCATATTCGGCGGCCGCCGAGCGGGTCAGCCCGACGACGCCGTGCTTGGCGGCCGAATAGACTGAAAGGCGCGGAGCGCCGGCAATTCCAGCCACGGAAGCGATGTTGACCATCGCGCTGCGCGTTCCGTTCTGGCGGAACTGCCGCTCCATCGCCGGCAACTGGTGTTTCAGCGCCCAGATCATGCCGAGCAGGTCGACCTCGATTACCTTGCGCGCCACGTCGGACGGGATAAGCGGCAGCCTGGCCATGTCGTGGACGATGCCGGCATTGTTGAGCGCCACGTCGAGCCGGCCGAAACGGTCCATCGCCAGCTTCACCAGCCCTTCCGACAGGCTCTCGTCGGCGACGTCGCCGGCAAGGGTCGCGGTCTCCGCGTTTAGCCCGGCCGCCTTCGCGTTGAGGCGTTCTGCGTCGAGGTCGGACAGCACCAGTCTAGCGCCCTCGGCGGCGAAGCGCTCGGCCGCCCGCCCGCCGAAGCCGCCGGCGGCGCCGGTGATGAGGACCGTCAGCCCGTCGAAGCGCCCCATGCCTACTCCCCCCTGTCGATCGCCTGCACCGCCCCTGCCGCCAGCAGGTGCACGGCCTGTCCGTATGTCCTGGCCTTTTCCGGATTGGAGGCGTTGCCGTCCAGCGCGCGCCGGTAGACGCCCTGGCAGATGGCCGCCAGCCGGAAGAACGAGAAGGCGAGGTAGAAGACCCAGTTGTCTATTCCGGGCAGGCCGCGCCGCGCGCAGTATCGCGCGACGTACTCGGCTTCGGTCGGCAGGCCCAGCGCCTTGCGGTCCACGCCGCCCAGCCCGCGAAAGCCGGAATCGTGCGGCAGCCGCCACTGCATGCACTGATAGGCGATGTCCGAATAGGCGTGGCCCAGCGTCGACAGCTCCCAGTCGAGCACCGCCACCACTTCGGGCCGGCCGGCGGCGAAGATCATGTTGTCCAGCCGGTAGTCGCCATGAACCAGCGAGACGCGGCCGTCGTCGGCGACGAGGTTGTCCTCAAGCCAGCCGATCAGCCGGTCCATGTCCGCGACCGCCTCCGTCTCGGAGGCGCGGTACTGGCTGGTCCAGCGCGACAGTTGCCGCTCGAAATAGCTGCCCGGCTTGCCGAAATCCGCCAGCCCCGCCGCTTCGACATCCACGTCGTGCAGCGCGGCCAGCGCAGCGTTCATCGCGTCGCTGACGGCGGCCCGCTCCTCGTTCGAGCCCAGCTCCGGCAACGCCGGGTCCCAGAAGATGCGCCCCTCGACGAAAGCCATGACGTAGAACATGCGGCCGATCGGCGAGTCCTCGCCGGAGAGGTGGAGCACGGGCGGCACCGGCACCGCCGTGCCCGCCAGCGCCTTCATCACGCGATACTCGCGGTCGACTTGATGCGCCGATTTCAGCAATTGCCCCGGCGGCTTGGCGCGCAGGACATAGCGGCCGCTGGCCGCTTCGAGCAGATAGGTCGGGTTCGACTGGCCGGAATCGAACTTGCGAATGGCATCGAGGCCGCGAAAGCCGGGAACGTGAGCGTCGAGATAGGGCGCCAATGCCGTGGCATCGAGCGCGTTGGGGTCGCTCATGCCTGCTCCTTCTTGCGCTCCATGATGGCCAGCGTCAGCCAGCGGGCGCTGAGCGCCGGCTTCTTCGACCCCTCGACCTCGATCGACACGTCGTAGTTGACGTGCACCCAGCCCGAGGGTCGCACGGTCAACTCGGCCAGCTTGAAGCGCGCCCTGACCCGCGCGCCGCTCTTGACCGGCGAGACGAAGCGCAAGGTGTCGAAGCCGTAATTGATGCCCGCGCCGGCGCCCTCGATCGGCCGGATCGTGTCGTAGGCCATCGTCGAGAGCAACGACAGCGACAGGAAACCATGCGCGATGGTGCCGCCGAAGGGCGTCTCGGCTGCCGCCCGCACCGGATCGACATGGATGAACTGGTGATCGTCCGTGGCGTCCGCGAACTTGTCGATCATCTCCTGCGAGACGACCCGCCAGGGCGAAACGCCGATCTCCGAGCCGACGGCCTTGGTGGCCTCTTCGAGGGAAATCGGCTCCAGCGTTGGTTTCGTCATGTCAAATTCCGCATCATTCCTTGAAGAGCGTCATCCCGTGCTGCACGGACTGGCCGCCGTCGAGGGGCAGGATGGCGCCCGTCACATAGCTGCCTGCCCGGCTGCACAGATAGAGCGTTGCGCCGGCGATGTCATCCGGCACTCCGATCCTGCCCAGAGGTACGTGCGTGCCCACCTTGTCGGCTTGTTCGTCGGTTGCGGTGGCGAAGGCCGTCATGCGACTCTGGAAGGGCCCGGGCGCGAATGCGTTGACCGTGATCCGCCGCGCCGCGAACTCGTTCGCCAGCGTGCGGGTCAGGTGGTGCACCGCCGCTTTCGAGGCGGTGTAGGAATAGGCGCCGTCGGCAAGCGGCTGGGTGCCCATCACCGAGCCGAGGTTGATGACGCGGGCGGGGTCGTCATGGCTCGCCGCCTTCTCCAGCAGCGGCATCAGCTCGCGGGTAAGGTGGAAGAGGCCGGTCACGTTCACGTTGAGCACTTTCGCCCATGCGGAATAGGGGAAGGTCTCGAACTCCGCGCCCCATGAGACGCCGGCATTGTTGATGAGGATGTGCAGCCGGTCGGTACGCTTGCGGACCTCCTCGGCCAGCGCCATCACGCCCTCCTCGGTGCCGACATCGCCGGCAAAGCCTTCCGCCTTGCCGCCACCGAGCGCCGAAAGCTGCTCGGCGACGCGCGCGCAGTCTGCGCCCTTGCGCGAGGCGATCAGCACGTTCGCGCCGGCGCGCACCAGCCCCGTCGCCGCCATGCGCCCGATACCGGTCGCGGCGCCTGTCACCAGCGCCGTCTTGCCGGCAACCGAAAACAGTTCCTCAAGATAGGACATTTCCCCTCCCGTTTCTCTACCGTGTCTCCACGTCGACCGAAAACGGCTCGCTCCGCGTTGACAACATACCGGGTAGTATGTTCATCATTCTTCCAGCCGTAAAGGCCCCTCGCGCTCCCATATGCCGGGGCGGCAAGAAAGGGCCGGCGGCGCGGACAGGGAGGACGTTCGCTGAATGGCGGTGAGCATCCGCGAGCAGGTGCTGGAGAATTCACGCGCCGACATCCTGGAGGCGGCTGCCAGCTGTTTCATGGAGCGCGGCTACACCGAGACGTCGATCGACGACGTCGCCCGCAGCCTCGGGGCCACCAAGGGCCGCATCTACCACCATTTCCGTTCCAAGGCCGATCTGTTCGCCGACGTGTTCAGGGCCGGCATGGACATGAACTACGCCGCGGTCGAATCCTATCGCAAGGCGCCCGGGAAGGCTTCCGCACGTTGGCGGTGGATGGCCTTCGCCCATGTCATGCAGATGATCCTGACGAAGCCCTTTCAGCGCGCCGTCTGGATGGGGGTGGAGATGCACCTGCGCGGCGCGACGACGCCGGAGCAGCGGACCATCTTCACCGATCTGCTGCGCTACCGGACGGACTATGGCAATCTGTTCCGCGAGGTGATCGTCGCCGCGCGGGACGAAGGCGATTTCGACTTTGAAGACGTCAGCATCACCAACCAGCTGATGTTCATGACGCTGAATTCGCCGATCTTCTGGTACGCGCCGCGCACCGGCGAGACGCGTGCAGACATCGAAAACCTGGCCCAGCAGGTGGTGACCTGCGCCTGGCGCGGCCTGGGTGGCAGCAAGGAAATGTGATCGCAGATGAAGACCAACCCCGAAATGAATCTTGGCATGACGGAGCGGCTCAAGCCGCTGCACGAGAAGGTTGCGCGCATGGTGCGCGACGAGATCATGCCGCTCGACGAGGAATTCCTTGCCGAGGTGGGCAAGGACGGTGACCGCTGGAGCTACACCGCGCGGCAGACCGAAATTCTCGAGGGGTTGAAGGCCAAGGCGCGCGAGCGCGGCCTGTGGAACTTCTGGCTCACGCATTCCGAACAGGGCTATGGGCTGTCGACCGTCGAATACGCCTATCTCGCCGAGGAAATGGGCAAGGCGCATCTGGGAGCGGAAACCTTCAACTGCTCGGCGCCCGACACCGGCAACATGGAGGTCCTGGAGCGCTACGGCACCGAGGCGCACAAGAAGGCGTGGCTCGCCCCGCTGCTCGACGGCAAGATCCGTTCCGCCTACCTGATGACCGAGCCGGACGTTGCATCGTCCGATGCCACTAACATTGCCATGCGCTGCGAGCGCGATGGCGATTCCTACGTCCTCAATGGCGAGAAGTGGTGGTCGTCGGGCGCGGGCGACCCGCGCTGCGCCATCTACATCACCATGGTGCGGACGCCCGATGGAAGCCGCCGGAAGCACGAGCAGCATTCGATGGTCCTCGTGCCGGCCGACACGCCCGGCATCACCAAGCTGCGCGCCATGCGGGTCTATGGCGACGACGACGCGCCGCACGGCCACCTGCATCTGAAGTTCGACGACGTACGCGTGCCTGCCGGAAACCTGATCCTCGGGGAGGGCAGGGGCTTCGAGATCGCGCAGGGACGGCTCGGACCCGGCCGCATCCATCACTGCATGCGCGCCATCGGCCAGGCCGAGATGGCGCTGGAACTGCTGTGCCAGCGCTCCGTCCGCCGCGAGGCCTTCGGCAAGAAGCTGGCGCAGCTCGGCGCCAACTACGACATCATCGCCGAGGCGCGCATGGAGATCGAGATGGCCCGGCTTCTGTGCCTCAAGGCCGCGTGGATGATCGACCAGGGCGACAAGAAGGCCGCCGCCCCGTGGATCAGCCAGATCAAGGTGGTGGCGCCGCGCGTCGCGCTCAAGATCACGGACGAGGCGGTGCAGATGTATGGCGGGCAGGGCATCAGCCAGGACACGCCGCTTGCCCGCTCGTGGACGCATCTGCGCACGCTGCGTCTGGCCGACGGCCCCGACGCGGTTCATCGGCGTCAGGTCGCCCGCGAGGAACTGAAGAAGTACACGCAGGAGAAAATGTGAGCCGGCAGATGAAAGCCATCGTCGCCCGCGAATTCGCCCCGCTCGACCGGTTGGAGTATGCCGATTGGCCCGAACCGGTCGCGGAAGGGCGCATGGTGGTGATCGAGGCCGACACGATCGGCGTCAACTTCCCCGATGGCCTTCTGGTGCAGGGGCTTTACCAGATGAAGCCGCCGGTGCCCTTCGTGCCGGGCATGGAGGTGGCCGGCCGTGTCACGGCGGTGGGTGACAGGGTCACCAGCGTGAAGGTCGGCGACCGGGTCGCGGCCCTGCTCACCCTTGGCGGCTACGCCGAGAAAGTGGCGGCGCACGAGACGACCGTGATGAAGCTGCCCGATGCGGTTTCATCCGAGGATGCCTGCGCGCTGCTGGTCGGATACGGGACCTCGCACTACGCGCTCAAGCAGCGCGGCGATCTGAAGCCCGGCGAAACGTTGTGCGTGCTGGGTGCGGCGGGCGCAACGGGCGTCGCCGCCGTGCAGATCGGCAAGGCGATGGGCGCGACGGTCATCGGCGTCGCCTCCAGCGACGAGAAGCGAAAGATCGCCGGGGATGCCGGGGCCGACATCGTGCTCGGCTACGACAATCTGAAGGACGCGCTGAAAGACGCCACCGGCGGCAAGGGCGTCGAGGTCGCCTTCGATCCGGTAGGTGGCGAGGCGTTCGACGCGCTTTCGCGGTCGATGGCGTGGGGCGGCCGGCTGCTGGTCGTCGGCTTCGCGTCGGGCGCCATCCCCAAGCTGCCGGTCAATCTGGCGCTGGTGAAGGGCTACAGCGTCGTCGGCGTCTTCTGGGGCGCCTTCACCGCGAAGGAGCCGAAGGTCTATGCCGACAACATGAAGGAGCTGATCGGCTGGCACCTTGCCGGCAAGGTCAGCCCGGTCATCGAAGGCGCCTATCCGCTCGCCGAAGCGCCCGCCGTGCTAGCCCGCGTGCTCGGCCGGGGCGCCTCCGGCAAGATCGTTCTGAAACCGTGAGGGGATGAGACCATGAGCCTTCCCGCCACCATGAAAGCGCTGCTGCTCAAGGGCGACGGCTATGCCGCGCAGCCTTCCGCCACTGCGCTCGAAGCGATGGAGCCCTATGTCGAGGCCGGCGACATCGCCGTGCCCAAGCCCGAGGGCCGCGAGGTCCTCGTCAAGGTGCGGCTGGCCGCGATCAACCCGTCCGACGTGATGTTCGTCAAAGGCATGTACGGCCAGCCCCGCAGGCAGGGCCGCCCGGCCGGCTTCGAGGGCGTGGGAGAGGTGGTGGCCGCGGGCGACGACGCTGCGGCGCAGGCGCTTCTCGGCAAGCGCATCGCGTTTGCCACCGGGCTCTCCAACTGGGGAAGCTGGGCGCAATACGCGGTCGCCGACGCGGCGGCCTGCATTCCCATCATCGACGGCGTGCGCGACGAGGACGCGGCTGCGCTGATCGTCAACCCGCTGACGGCACTCGCCATGTTCGACATCGTCCGCGAGGAGGGCGAGAAAGCCTTCATCCTCACCGCCGGAGCGAGCCAGCTCTGCAAGCTGATGATGGGCGTCGCCCGCGACGAGGGTTTTCGTCCGATCGCCATCGTGCGCCGCGACGACCAGATACCGCTGCTGGAGCAGGCGGGCGCTTCCCATGTGCTCAACGCCGAGGCGCCGGACTTCGCGGCGCGTCTTGCCGCGGTGCTGCGCGAGGAGCAGCCGCGCATCTTCCTCGACGCCGTGACCGGGCCGCTCGCCGGCCGCATCTTCGCGGCGATGGGCAAGCGCTCGCGCTGGATCGTCTATGGCAGGCTCGACCTTGCCACCACGCCGCTGTTCCGGCCGGAGCAGCTCATTTTCATGCACAAGAAGATTGAGGGCTTCTGGCTGACGGAATGGATGCGCGGCGTCGGCCCGGAGCGGCGGGCCCGCGCGGCGATCGAGGCGCAGATGCGCTTCACCGACGGGCGCTGGTCGACCGACGTGACGGCCGTGGTTTCGCTTGAGGAGGCGATGACCCGCGTTCCGGAGGAGCTGGCGAAGCCGAACGGAAAGGTATTCATCGCGCCCTGACAGAGCGCATCCGGGCCTGTGCGCGGAGGAGGCGCGCGGGACCGAGGGGAGACAATGAGAGGCGGCGCCACGCAGTCGACCGCCTGGAAGTGGAGGAGAAGATTTGGACGTCCTGCAGCTGATCGTCAGCGGCCTCGCCAATGGCTGTGTCTACGGCCTCATCGCGATGGGCTTCGTGCTGATCTACAAGGCCACCGAGGCGGTTAATTTCGCCCAGGGCGACTTCATGATGCTCGGTGCCTTCATCTGCCTCGGGCTCACAAATCCCCAGTTCATGGGGCTGCCGTTCTGGATATCCGTTCCGGTCGCCATCGCGATCATGGGCGCCTTCGGCTACGCGCTCGACCTCGTCGTGCTCCGGCGCATGTTCGGCCAGAGCCAGGTCGCCGTCATCATCCTCACCATCGCGCTGGGCTTCGTCCTGCGCTTCGTCGCCGGGCTGATCTGGGGCCACGAGCCGGTTTCGCTGGCCTCGCCGATCGCCGGCCGCGACGTCCGCTTCGGCGGGCTGGTGCTGGGGCTGGACGAGATCATGGTCATCACCGTCACACTGGTGCTCACCGTCGCGCTCTGGCTTTACTTCAACCGCACCAAACTCGGCGTGGCCATGCAGGCGTCCTCGCAGAACCAGCTTGCCGCCTACTACATGGGCATACCGGTCAAGCGCATCCACTCGCTGATCTGGGCGCTGGCGGGCATGGTGGCCGCGGTGGCCGGCATCCTGTTCGCCTCCAAGGGCTCCATCGACCCGTCGATCGGCCTGCTTGGCATCAAGGCCTTCGCGGCGGCCGTTATCGGCGGCTTCGGCTCGCTGCCCGGCGCGCTGCTCGGCGGGCTGATCGTCGGCCTGATCGAGCCTTTCGCCTCGCGCTACATCGCCGCCGGCTACTCGCAGATCATGCCCTATCTGCTGCTGTTCCTGATCCTCGTTTTCAGACCGCACGGCATCCTTGCCCAGGTCCACGCCAAGAAAGTCTGAGGTGACGGCATGAGAACGGTTTTCAAGACCTCCTACGACGCCGACATCAACCTGTTCCGCCACGGCGCGCAGCTCGGCTGGTACGTCCTGCTGCTCTCCGTCGCGCTGGCGCTGCCGCTGTTCCTGTCCAGCTTCGGCATCGGCGAGATGACCAACCTCCTGATCTGGGCCATCGCCTGCATGGGGCTGATGATCCTTGTCGGCCAGACCGGACAGGCAAGCCTCGGCCATGCCGCCTTCCTGGCGATCGGCTGCTACGCCAACGTGCTCCTTCAAACCAAGTTGGGGCTGCCGTTCATCCTGGCCTTTCCGCTGGCGGGCCTGATCGCCGGCGTGGCCGGCGCGCTGATCGCCATGCCGATGACCAAGCTGCACGGCATCTACCTGGCCATCGGTACACTGGCGATCGCCATCCTCATCGACGATTTCATCGTCATCGCCGCGCCGCTCACCAATGGCGTCATGGGCCTGTTCGCGCCCGACATCGCCATCTTCGGCTACTCGTTCAACCGCTACGGCAATCCGGTCGGGCTCTATTACCTGATCCTGGCGATCACACTTCTGGTGGTGCTGATGTACCGAAACCTGCAGCGCTCGCCGCTCGGGCGGTCGTTCGCGGCGATCCGCGATTCGGAGATCTCGGCGCAGGCGATGGGCGTCAACGTGGCGCGCACCAAGGCCGTCGCCTTCGGCATCTCGGCCGGCGTCACCGGGCTCGGCGGCGCGCTCATCGGCCACTTCGCCGGCATCTTCAACAACGAGACCTTCAACGTCATCATTTCCATCCAGCTTCTGCTCGCCATCGTCATCGGCGGGCTGGGCACCATCCACGGCGCCTTCTTCGGCGCGGCCGTGGTGGCGCTGCTGCCGCAGGGCATCGCCATGGGGCGCGACCTCGTCAACAAGGTTCTGGGCGGTGGCTCGGTCGCCATTCCGGGACTGGAGGCAGCGCTGTTCGGCGCCATCCTCATCGCCTTCATCCTGTTCGAGCCGCGCGGCATCTATGGCCGCTGGTTCAAGATCCGAACCTATTTCGAGCTCTTCCCCTTCTACCGGAAGGACATGTTCCGGCGGCAGAAGGCCTATCTGAAGACGGAGCGCATGCGATGAGCCTGCTTGAGATAGACAACGTCACGCTGCGCTTCGGCGGCGTCGTGGCCGTCAACAAGGTTTCGTTCAGCGTCGAGGAGGGCGAGGTCTTCGCCCTTGTCGGCCCCAACGGCGCCGGCAAGTCGACGATCTTCAATCTCATCTCCCGCATCTACAATCCGGCCGAGGGCGACATCCGCTTCGAGGGCAGGACGATCCTCGACAAGGCGCCGCACGAGATCGCAAGGCTCGGCATCGCCCGCACCTTCCAGAACATCGAGCTGTTCGAGCAGGCGACCGTGCTCCAGAACCTGCTCGTCGGCCGCCACCGCCACCGGCACAGCCGCATGTGGAACGAACTCCTGTTCACGCCCTTCGTGCGCCGGGAGGAGCGCAGTCACCGCGAGGCGATCGAGAAGGTGATCGACTTCCTTGACCTTCAGGCTTACCGCGACAAATACATCGCAGGGTTGCCTTACGGCGTGCGCAAGGTTGTAGAGATGGGCCGCGCCCTGGCGATCGAACCGAAGCTGCTGCTGCTCGACGAGCCCGCATCCGGCCTGTCGGTGGAAGAGACGCAGGACGTCGCCTTCTGGGTGGAGGACATCAAGAAGCAGATGGGCGTCACCGTGCTGATGGTCGAGCACGACATGCACCTCGTCTCGGCCGTGTCCGACCGTGTGCTGGCGCTGGCCGACGGCAAGATGCTGTCGCTCGGCACGCCGCACGAGGTGCAGAACGACCCGAAGGTGATCGAGGCCTATATCGGCACCTCGGACGGCAGGGAGGAAGCCGCATGAGCATCGCCGCGACCGCAGTCCCCGCCGGCGACGCCGACATCGTGCTGTCGATCAAGAACATCGAGAGCTACTACGGGCCGATCATGGCGATCCGCGGCGTAAGCCTCGAAGTGCGTCAGGGCCAGATCGTCACCGTGCTCGGCGCCAACGGAGCCGGCAAGACGACGCTGATGAAGACCATCTCCGGCGTCATGGATCCGGAGAAGGGCCAGATCTTCTACGGCGGCGAGAACATCGCCGGCGCCAGCCCCGACAAGGTCGTTCGCAAGGGCATCGTCCACGTGCCGGAGGGGCGCGAGGTCTTCCCGCTGCTCACCGTCGAGGAAAACCTGAAGATGGGCGCCTACACCCGCTCGGACGCCGACGGCGTTCGCCGCGATCAGGAAATGGTGTTTTCCTATTTCCCGATCCTCGCCGAGCGGCGCGGCCAGGCCGCCGGAACGCTGTCGGGCGGCCAGCAGCAGATGCTGGCAATCGGGCGCGGGCTGATGGCCGCGCCGAAGCTGATGCTGCTGGACGAGCCGTCGCTCGGCCTGTCGCCGCTGCTGGTCAAGGACATCTTCCAGATCATCCGCCGGCTCAACCGCGAGCAGGGCGTCACGATGATGCTGGTCGAGCAGAACGCCAGGGTGGCGCTGGAGGTGGCCGACTACGGCTACGTCATGGAGCTCGGCCGCATCGTCATGGCCGACACGGCGGAAAGGCTCTTGCAGTCCAAGGACGTGCAGGAATTCTATCTGGGCATGCAGACCGAGGAAACCCAGCGCGGCCAGAAGCGCTGGAAGCAGAAGAAGACATGGCGATGAGGGGCGGCGCCGGCGCTTCAGGAATGGGAGGAGCCTGACATGACCATCGCAGAAAAGCTGCCGCAGATGCAGACGAAGCGCGGCCATTCCTTCAACGCGGATATTGCCGCCGGGCCTTACTATTTCGACGGCTGCGACACGCTGGCCAAGCTGTTCCGGCAGCGCTGTCTTGAACTGGGCGACAAGGTCGCCCATCGCGAGAAGGACTACGGCATCTGGCTGTCCTACACGTGGACCGACTTCTACGAGCATGCGCGGCTGATCGGGCTCGGCCTCATCGCGCTCGGCCTCAAGCGCGGCGAAGTGGCGTCCATCCTGTCGGAAGACAACAAGGAATGGATCTATTCGGATCTCGGCGTGCAGTCGGTCGGCGGCATCGCGTCGGGTGTCTACACCACCGATTCAGCTTCGCAGCTCGCCTATCTCGTCAACGATTCCCAGAGCCGCTTCCTGTTCGTCGAGAATGACGAGCAGCTCGACAAGTTCCTGTCGATCCGCGCCGAGATGCCCGGCCTCGAGAAGGTCATCGTCTACGACCGCGAAGGTTTGCACGACTTCGCCGACGATCAGGTCATCTTCCTCGACGATCTCTACGCGCTGGGCCGCGCCTTCCTGAAGGACAACCCGAGCCGGTTCGACGAGGAGATCGCCAGGTCGAAGCCTGACGACATCGCCATCCTCGTCTACACCTCCGGCACGACCGGCCCGCCCAAGGGCGCGATGATCTCGCACGGCAACATCGTCGCCTCGATCATCGGTTCGGTGCTGACGCTGCCGGTGGGGCCGTCAGACGAGCAGGTCTGCTTCCTGCCGCTCTGCCACATCCTCGAACGGCTGATCACCGTCTTCACGCCCATCGGGCTGAAGTCGACGGTCAATTTCGCCGAAAGCCCCGAAACGGTGTTCGACAACGTCCGCGAGGTGTCGCCGCACGTCTTCACCGCTGTTCCGCGCGTGTGGGAGAAGGTCTACAGTCGGGTCACGATCATGGCCAGCGAGGCGACGCTCATCGGCAAATGGTCGTTCAAGCAGGCGCTTAAGGCCGGCCACAGGCGCGCCGAGGCGCTGGAGAACGGCGACCCGGTTCCGTTCGGCACCCGCCTTTCCTACGCGTTCTGGGACTTCATGGTCCTGTCCAACCTGCGCCGCATGCTCGGCTTCGACAGGCTGAGGCGCGGCACGTCGGGCGCGGCTCCCATCTCGCCAGACCTGCTCAAATGGTATCGCGCTATCGGCGTCACCGTGCTCGAGGGCTATGGCATGACCGAAAGCTCCGGCGTCATTTCGGTCAACCTTCTGGAGCGGCAGAAGAACGGCAGCGTCGGCCCCGTGGTGCCCGGCGGCGAATTGCGCATCGCGCCCGATGGCGAGATCCAGTATCGCGGCCCCAACGTCTTCAAGGGCTACTGGCGCAAGCCCGACAAGACCGAGGAGACGATCACCGAGGAAGGCTGGCTCAGGACCGGCGATGTCGGGCGGCTCGATAATCAGGGCTTCCTGTTCATCACCGGCCGCGTCAAGGACATCATCATCACAGCCGGCGGCAAGAACATCACGCCGGCCGAGATCGAGAACCGGCTCAAATTCTCGCCCTACATCTCCGACGCGGTGATCATCGGCGACAAGCGCGCCTATCTGACCTGTCTGGTCATGATCGATCAGGAGAACGTCGAGAAGTTCGCGCAGGACCGTAAGGTGCCGTTCAACAACTTCAAGTCGCTGTGCGCCGCGCAGGAGGTGCGCGACCTGATCGCCGGCATCATCGCGGAGACAAACCGGGAGTTCGCCCGGGTCGAGCAGATCAAGGACTTCCGCCTGATCGACGTGCTCTTGACCGCGGAGGACGAGGAACTGACGGCGACGATGAAGCTCAAACGCGGCTTCGTGGAAAAGAAGCACGCGGCGCTGATCGAGGAGATGTACGGCAAGGGCTAGAGGAGCCGGCCGTGCGGCAATGCAAGAAACCAACCTGGAGGAGTGAAATGAAGAAGACAATCGGAAAGTCCATTCTCGCGATGGGTCTCGCCGCCGGCCTGGCGACGACCGCCCATGCCACGCAGGGCGTCACCGACACCGAGATCGTCATCGGCTCGAACGGCGACCTGTCCGGCATCTTCGCGGCGTTCAACGTCGGCGCCATCAAGGCGGCGCAGCAGATGTTCGACGAGGTCAACGCGGCCGGCGGCATCCATGGCCGCAAGATCCGCTTCGTCGTCGAGGACCACGGCTACCAGGTGCCGAAGGCGGTTCAGAACTTCAACAAGCTGATCAATTCCGATCAGGTCTTCGCGATGATCCTGAACCTCGGCACGCCGCACAACATCGCGGGCTTCCCGCTGATGGAGTCCAAGCAGGTCGCCAACGTCTCGCCGCTGACGGCCGCGCGTCAGATGATCGAGGGCGACATCACCTACAAGTACACGGGCACGGCCTCCTACTATGATGGCCTGCGCGCCGGCGTGAAGTTCCTCGTCGAACAGAACGACGCCAAGGAAGTCTGCGCCATGTACATCCCCTCGGACTTCGGTCTCGAGGTGTTCGAGGCGGCCCGCGACCAGGCCGAGGCGATGGGGCTCAACTACGCCTCCGAAACCACCCACAAGCCGGACGACCAGGACTTCGTCGGCTCGATCCAGAAGCTGCGTGAGGCGGGCTGCGACATCGTCGCCACCGGCCTCGGCGTCCGCCAGACGATCGTCGCCTACGGCACGGCCAAGAAGCTCGGCTGGACCGACGCCGCCTTCATCGGCTCGTCGGCGGGCTTCAACACGGCGGTCGCCAAGGTTCCCGAAGGCGTGACCGAGGGCTACTACGCGGCTGCCGGCTGGTCGGACTTCGAGAACCGCCTCGACAATGCCGACGTGAAGGCCTGGGCCGAAGCCTACCAGGCGGCGACCGGCGAGCCGGCCGGCACCGCCGGGCAGCTCGGCTACAGCGCCGCCTCCACGCTGGTCAAGGCGCTCGAGGCGGCCGGTCCCGACCTCACCGCCGAGAGCTTCAAGGCAGGCATGGAGAGCCTGGAGTTCTTCGATCCGATCGCCGACGTCGACGTGAAGTACGGCCCCGACGACCACCAGGGCGCCGACCTGATCGTCATCTCCAAGATCGACGGCGGCAAGTGGGTGGAAGTCGGCCGCGTCGACTCGACCCAGTCGCAGTAAGGGCGGCCGGCCGCAACGCGGCCTGACGCTGAAACGAAACGCCGCGCGGGCAACCGCGCGGCGTTTTCCGTTTCTGCGTCCTTGGAGGTCTACTCCGCCGGCACCACGGCCTTCGGCGCGTTGGCCTCTTCCAGCTCGCGGTGGAGGCGCTTTTCCTCCTCCACCTTCGGCTGCACGAACCGGCCGAGCAGCAGGTATGCCACCGGCGTCAGGTAGAGCGTCGACACCGTCGCCAGTCCCAGCCCGCCGACGATCACCCAGCCGAGCGCGATGCGCGCCTCCGCGCCCGCGCCAGCGGCGAGGATCAGCGGCAGGCCGCCGACGATGGTGCACAGCATCGTCATCACCACCGGGCGGAGCCGGATGTTCGACGCCTCCTCGATCGCTTCGCGCACGCCCAGGCCGCGGTCGCGGAGCTGGTTGGCGAACTCGACGATCAGGATGCCGTTCTTGGCCATGATGCCCACCAGCAGCACCAGCCCGATCTGGCTGTAGACGTTGAGGCTGGTGCCGGTGAGGAGGAGCGCGAACACGGCGCAGGCAAGCCCCAGCGGCACGGTGGCCATGATGATGGCGGCCGAAACGAAGCTCTCGAACTGCGCGGCCAGCACCAGAAGGATGATGACGATGGCGAAACCGAACACGTACATCATGCCGCCGGAGGTCTCGCCCAACGTCGCGGCCTCGGCCAGCGGCACGATGCGGCTGCCGGCCGGCAGGTGCGGCGCGGCGATCTCCTGCACGGCCTCGAGTGCGGTGCCCAGCGCCACGTCGGGCGCCAGCGCGGCGGTTACGGCCACCGAGCGCATCTGCTGTTCGCGCGCCAGCGACGGCGCGACGGCCTGTTCTGTCAGCGTGGCGATCGTCGACATCGGAACGAAGCGGCCGTCCTGCGCGCGCAGGAAGATGTTCTCCAGGTCGGTCGGGTCGTTGACCGGATTGGTGGTGGAGATCAGCTTGACCGCATAGGAGCGGTCGTCGATGAACACCGAGCCGATCTCGCGTCCGTCGAGCATGGCCTGCATCGCTTCGGACAGACCGGCGATGTTGATGCCGAGGTCGGAGGCGCGCTCACGGTTGATCTGCACCGAAAGCTGCGGCTGCGTCGTTTCCTGCGACAGGCGCGGCTGGCGGAAGCGCGGGTCGCTCTCCAGGTCGGCCACGATCGCCTGCGCGGCGCTGGTCAGCTCGGCATAGTTGGAGCCGACGACGGCGAATTGCAGGCCGCTGCCCGCGCCGCGGATGCCGAGGCTGTTGGGCTGAAAGGCGAAGGCGCGCACGCCCGGCACGTCCTCGACCAGCCGCACCACGTCGGCGAGAATCTGCTGCTGGGTGCGGCTGCGCTCGTGCCATGGGGCCAGCGACATCATCATGAAGCCGGAATTCTGCGAGCCTTGTCCGGCGATGGCGAAGGTGGAAACGATTTCGCCGGAATCGCGCATCGGCTGGATCAGCGCCTCGATCTGCCGCATCTGCTGTGCGAAATAGTCGAGCGACACGCCCTGCGGCGCCGAAACGCGCAGGAAGGCGGCCGAGCGGTCCTCGGCAGGCGTCAGTTCGGAGCGGATCGTCGGAAACAGTACGGCGGCCAGCGCCGAGAACAGGGCCGCGATGACGATGACCACCAGCGGCGCGTTGAGCGCGGCCCGCAGCGTCCGCCGGTAGAAGCCGCCCAGCAGCCCGCCGATGCGACCGAGCACGCCCGTGTGGCCGTGCTCCACCTTGCCGGTCATCATCCGCGAAGCCATCATCGGGCAAAGCGACAGCGCGACGATCGACGACAGGAAAACGGCGATCGCCAGCACGAAGCCGAACTCGCGGAACAGGCCGCCGGTCTGGCCGGGCAGGAACGACAGCGGCACGAAGACGGCGACCAGCGTTGCCGTGGTGGCGACGACGGCGAAGAACACCTCCTGCGTGCCCAGCACGGCCGCGGCGCGGGGCCCGAGGCCCTCGTTCCTGCGCCGCACGATGTTCTCCAGCACCACGATGGCGTCGTCCACCACCAGCCCCGCGGCAAGCACGAAAGCCAGCAGCGTCAGGATGTTGATCGAGAAGCCCGCGAGCCAGAGAGCGGCGATCGAGCCGACCAGCGCCACCGGCAGCGCAAGTCCGGGAATGATCGTGGCGCGCCAGTCGAGCAGGAAGACGAAGATGATCATCAGCACCACGGTCACGGAGATGGCGAGGGCGATCTCGACCTCGTGGATGGCGCCGTTGATGAACACCGCCTCGTCGCCGGTGACGAAGATGTCGACGCCGGCGGGCAGGTTGGGGCGCAGCCGCTCCACCGCCTCGTGCACGCCCTCGGATATCTGCAGCGTGTTCGACTGCGCCTGGCGCACGACGCCCATGCCGATGCCGGTCTGCCCATTGGCCCGCAACTGCGATTCGCCGACGTCGCCGCCAAGCGTCACCGTCGCCACGTCGCCCAGCCGCGCGCGGCCGTTGATGAGGATGTTCTCGAACTCGTCCGGCGTGCTCACCGACGCGGTCGCCCGCACGATCAGGTCCTGCGTGTTGCTGGTCAGCGAGCCGGCCGGCGTGTCGAGCGCGATCGAGGCAAGCGCGTTGCGCACGTCGGCAACGGTCATGCCCAGGCTCGCCAGCCGCGACTGGTCGATGTCGACGCGGAAAATCTTCTCGCGGCCGCCGAATATCTGCACCTCCGCGACGCCGTCGATGGAGGCGAGCGCGTCCACGATCTGGTCCTCGACCAGAAGCGTCATGTCGTGCACCGTCATCGTTTCGGAGGTGACGGCCAGCCGCACCACGGCCTGCGCGTCGCCGTCCGCCTTGACGATGCGGGGAATGTCGGCGTCGGTGGGCAGGCGGTTCTGGATGCGGCCGACCGCGTCGCGCATGTCGGAGGCGGCGGTGTCGAGGTCCACGCCGTCGCGGAATTCGACGGTGATGCGGCTGCGTCCGAACGATGACGAGGAAGAGATCGACTTGACGCCCGCCACGCGGGCGATCGCGCCTTCGATGACGGCGGTGATCTCGCGGTCGATCGACTCGGCCGAGGCGCCGTTGAAGTTGGTGTTGACCGTGATGACCGGGCGGTCGACGTCGGGCAGCTCGCGCACCTCGACGCCGAACAGCGCTGCGAGGCCGGCGACTGCGATCAGCGTGTTGATGACGAAGGCGAGCACCGGACGGCGCACGAACAGGGCGGTGATACCGGTCTCGGCGGCGGCGTTGGAAACCTGGCTCATGCGTTCGTCCCCGTCCTTCACGATCCGGCGGACGTGATCGCCGCCCGCGGTTCGTCGCCCGATGTGTCGCGAACCACGCGCACCTGGGCGCCCTCGCGCACCGAGTGGATGCCCTGCGTCACCACCTCGTCGGCCGTGCCGAAGTCGCCCGAGACCAGCACGCTGTCGGTGTTGCGCTGGATGATGCGCACGTCGGTGCGGCGCGCCTTGCCGTCCTCGTCGACCACCCAGACGAAAGCGCCGTCGGTACCCCACTGGATCGCCAGCGGGTCTACCGCCGGGTAGGTGTCGCCCGGAAAGGTCATCGTCACCTGGAACGACATGCCCGCCCGCAGGCGGTCGTTGTCGTTGTCGACATGCGCCTGCACCCGCAGCGTGCGGCTCTGGGCGTCGACGCGATTGTCGATGGCGCGTACTTCGCCGGAATAGCTCTCGTCGGGCCGGGCCACGGAGGCTGCCGCGACCGGCTGGCCCACGGCGATCATGCCCGCGAAGCGCTCCGGCACCCAGAAGTCGACCACGATGCGCGAGCGGTCGTCGATGGTGGCGATCTCGGTCTGGTTGGTGACGGCGTTGCCCACCGACACCGGCAGGATGCCGATAATGCCGCCGATCGGTGCGGCGATGGTGCGCCGCGCGAGCGTCAGCTCGGCATCGCGCACTGCAAGCCCGGCATTGCTGGCGGCGAGTTCGACTTCGTTGACCTGCACCGCCGTGACGGTGTTGGACGAGCGCAGCGCGCGGATGCGCTCCAGCCGCGCCTCGGCGTCGGCCAGCGCGATGCGCGCCCGGTCGAGCGCGATCTGCTCGGCGTCCGCATCAAGCCTTGCGATCACGTCGCCGGCCTCGACGCGGCTGCCGGAATCCACCAGCAATTCGGTCAGCCTGCCCGACGCGAAGGGCGTCACCGAGACCGAATTCATCGCCTTGCCGGTGCCGATAGCAGACAGGCGGTCGTTGATGGTGGCGGTTTCGATGCGCGAGGCCACAACCAGGCCCGGCTGCTGGTTGAAGCCGCCCGGTCCGCCTCCGCCCGCCCGGCTCTGGCCGCCGCCAGCGGGTTCGCCGGCAACGTCCGCCACTGCCCAGCCGAGGCCCCAGCGCGTCAGGATTTCCGGCGCGCCGGGGAAGAACCTCGCCCAGACGACGACGGCGATCGCGACGATGACCAGCGACACCGTCAACTGCTTCCAGAAAGCCATTCAGTCACTCCGGGACGGGTGGCTGGGTTTCGGGTCCCTACAACCTTGCAACCACCGGACATGCCAAGACAGGACGCCGCCGCGCCCTGCTGTCGCGACGCATCCCCTTGTCGACTCTTATGCCAACACGGATCGCAGTATGCACCCGGTATATCATTAAATATCGGTAATTTGACCGGGGGTTGATGAGGGTGGTGCGGGAGGCTTCTCAGCCGCGCCGCAGCTCCTCCATCTCGCGTATGCGGCGGGCACTTTCCTCACCGAGGCTGCGCGTCAGCTCGCCGACGACAGTTTCGGCTGCGAGAAGCAGCGGCACGCAGGAATCCCACGCGGAAGGTGCCGAGGTGTGCGCGGCCACCACGTGCCTTGCATGGCGCGCGACCGGCGACAGCCACTGGTCGGTGAACAGTACGACGCGCGCGCCGCGCTGGCGCGCCGTCTCGGCCAGCCGCAGCAGGCTGTCCTGGTAGCGGCGGATGTCGAAGATGACGACGACGTCGTTGCGGCCGACATCGATCAGCCGGTCGCGCCAGTTGCTTTCCTGCCCGGCCAGCGGGAACACGCCCGGCCGCACGATGGCGAGGTGCGCGGCCATGTAGGTGGCCAGCGGCGCGGTGAAGCGGCCGCCGGCCAGAAAGACCTTGCCCTTGAGGTTCGACAGCGAGGCCACCACCGCCGCGATCTGCGCCTCGGAAAGATGGCGGAACGTGTCTTCCACATTGTCGAGTGCCGCGGCCAGATAGGGCGAGGGCGAGCCGTCGCGCTCGTCGCTGCGGCCGGTGGCGCGCATCAGCGGCGACTGAAGCTGCGCTGCCAGTTCGGCCTGCAGCCGCGCCTGGAAGTCGGCATAGCTGGTGAAGCCGATCCGGGCGACGAAGCGCAGGATCGTCGGCGAGGAAACGCCTGCCAGCGCGGAGAATTCGGCCACCGTCTTCAGTCCGGTCAGCGGGTAGTTGGCCAGCAGGACCTGCGCCGCGCGGCGCTCGCCGGCGGACATCGCATCCATGCGTTCGGCAATCAGCTCGGCAACGCCCTGTTCGGTCACGGCAGGTCCGGAAAGCGGTTTGACAAAGACCGTCGAAGTGTATGAAATCATCCAAACGGGCGCAACCTGACCATTTCCGTATCATTCGGAACAGGAAGATACCCGCCGGGCGAACCCAATTTTCGCTGGCGGAAGCCCGCCGTGAGGGGCAGTGTTCGGACGTCGCGCGGCGGGCTGGCCGAGGCGCGATCACGAGCCGGAAAATGGAGCAGGCAATGGCGGGGAACGTTTCGTTCGATCAGTTGAAGAAGGCTGTCGCGGCCGGCGACATCGACACGGTGCTGGCCTGCGCGGTCGACATGCAGGGACGGCTGATCGGCAAGCGCTTCCTGGCCCGGTTCTTCGTCGAAAGCGCCTATGACGAGACGCATGGCTGCAACTATCTGCTGGCCAACGACATCGATATGGAGCCGGTGCCCGGCTACAAGGCGGCGAGCTGGTCGAAGGGCTATGGCGATTTCGTCATGAAGCCCGACCTGTCCACGATCCGCTTCATCCCGTGGCTGGAGAAGACCGCGCTGCTGCTCTGCGATCTGCAGGACCATCACACGCATGAGGACCTGCCGCATTCGCCGCGCGGCATCCTGCGCAGGCAGGTCGCCCGGCTGCAGGAGCGCGGCTACCTCGCCTATTTCGCCTCGGAGCTGGAATTCTACCTGATCGACGAGAGCTACGATTCGGCCCGCGCCAAGGGCTGGAAGAACCTCGCGACCGCCTCGCCCTATATCGAGGACTACCTGATCGGCCTCACCTCGAAAGAGGAACACATCATGCGCCGGCTGCGCAATGAGATGGACGCGGCCGGCATCCCGATCGAGAACTCCAAGGGCGAGTGGGGGCCGGGGCAGGAAGAGATCAACGTGCGCTACGCCGAGGCGCTGGAGATGGCCGACCGGCACGTCATCCTCAAGAACGGCGCGCGCGAGATCGCCCACGCCGAGGGCAAGGCCATCACCTTCATGGCCAAATACAATTACGACCTCGCCGGCAATTCCAGCCACATCCACAACTCGCTGTGGAGCGCCGACGGCAAGACGCCGCTGTTCTTCGACAGATCAGCAAAATGGACGCTGAGCGAGCTCGGCCAGCAATGGGCCGCCGGCCAGCTCAAATACGCCAAGGAGTTCACCTGGTTCCTGGCGCCCTACATCAACTCCTACAAGCGCTTCCAGGCCGGCACCTTCGCGCCCACCAAGATCATGTGGAGCGAGGACAATCGCACCGCCGGCTTCCGCCTGTGCGGCGAGGGCACCAAGGGCATCCGCATGGAATGCCGCATCGGCGGCGCCGACCTCAACCCGTACCTCGCCTTCGCGGCGCTGATCGCGGCGGGCCTGGCCGGGATCGACGAGAAGCTGACCCTGCAGGACCCGTTCGTCGGTGACGCCTATCAGGCCAGCCGCCTGCCCGAGATTCCGAAGACCCTGCGCGAGGCGACCGAGACGCTGGCAAAATCGAAGATGCTCAAGGCGACGCTCGGCGAGGACGTCGTCGAGCACTATGTGCACACGGCGCGCTGGGAGCAGATGGAATACGACCGCCGCGTCACCGACTGGGAGTTGCACCGCGGCTTCGAGCGGTATTGATATAATCACAACGTTGCGATAAATTGATGCAGATGTTGATGGAGGTTCCCATGACAATCGGCATCGATAAGCAGTGGTTCGTAGATCGTTGGACGGAGAAGGGGCTTTCTTTGAGGAAGGTCGCGACAATGATCGGTATGGACCCCGCAGCGCTTTCCCGTGCCCTTGATGGCAAGCGTGGCATCAAGGTCGAAGATATTGGGAAAATCGCAACGGCTATGGATGTTTCTCGGTCTGAGATACTGGCGCATCTTGGTGAGGAGGAAGGTCGCGAAGCGGCTATCGAAGGAAAGTCGGCCGTTGTGCATCGACGCGATGGGTTCGGCTTCATGAAGGGGCTACTGACGATCGAGGATGGGTATGATCTGACCAGACCGTCGGACGAGGATTGGGAAGGCGGCCGTTCAGGCATGGGGTCCAAGGATGCATGATGATGCAGTCCTGCTGCTCGATACTTGCGCTATCATTTACGTGTCGCTGGACGAAGCGATTGGAGATGAAGCGAGGAACGCCATCGGCGCCGCAGCCTTGACTGACAGACTACGCATCTCTCCTATGTCGGCATGGGAAATTGGAATGCTTATGGCCCGGGGGCGGTTGCGTTCGCCGTTGAGCGCTGGTGAGTTTGTGCGCCGCTTCCTGGAATTGATGACGGCGAAGTTCTGTGCCCTGACCCCCGATCTGCTGATCGAATCATCCTTTCTTCCCGGACAGCCTCACGGAGACCCCGCTGACCGCATATTGATGGCGACGGCCCGATCACTGGACATGGTACTGGTGACGAGTGACCGGTCCATTCTAGCCTACGGTGCCGAAGGTCATCTCAGGACGCTTGCTTGTTGAAATCGGAGACTTCCAAGTGGAAACCGTAAAGCTCACATCCCCCGTCGACGGCTCGGTCTATGCCGAGCGGCCGGTGGCTTCCGATCAGGAGATCAACGCCGCCGTCGAGCGCGCCCGCGCCGCGCAGGCAGAATGGGCCGACATCTCGATCGAGGAGCGCGCCGGCTACCTGATCGCCTTCCTCGACGCGATGCTCGCCATGAACGACGAGATCGTGCCGGAGATCGCCTGGCAGATGGGACGCCCGGTTCGCTATGGCGGCGAGAAGGGCGGCTTCGAGGAGCGCACCCGCTACATGGTGAACCTCGCCGAAAAGGCGCTGGCGCCCTACGTGCCGGAAGACCGCCCCGGCTTCCGCCGCTATCTCAAGCGCGCGCCGCTCGGCATCGTTTTCACCATCGCGCCGTGGAACTATCCCTACCTCACGGCCGGCAACTCGATCGTCCCGGCGCTGATGGCTGGCAACGCCGTCATCCTCAAGCATGCGGCGCAGACGCTGCTGGTCGGCGAGCGCTTCCAGCAGGCGTTCGACAGAGCCGGCCTGCCCAAGGGCCTGTTCCAGAACCTGGTGCTTTCCCACGGCCAGACCGAGACGCTGCTCGGCTCAGGCAAGGTCGACCATTGCAACTTCACCGGCTCGGTCGCGGGCGGCCGCGCCATCGAAAAGGCCGCCGCCGGCACCTTCATGTCGCTTGGGCTGGAGCTCGGCGGCAAGGACCCGGCCTATGTGCTGCCCGACGCCAGGCTCGACCACGCCGTCGCCAATCTCGTCGACGGCGCCTTCTTCAACACCGGCCAGTGCTGCTGCGGCATCGAGCGCGTCTATGTTCACGAGAAGGTCTATGACGAGTTCGTCGAGGGCTTCATCGCCGAAACGAAGAATTACGTCGTCGGCAACCCGCTAGACCAGTCGACCACGATGGGGCCGATGGCGCAGGCGCGCTTCGCAGACTTCATCCGCGAGCAGAAGGCGGAGGCACTGCGCAAGGGCGCGACGGCGCATATCGGCATGAAGGTGGAGGGCGACCGCCAGGGCTCGCCCTATCTAGCGCCGGAGGTGCTGACCGGCGTCAACCACCAGATGAGCGTGATGCGCGAGGAGAGTTTCGGCCCGATCGTCGGCATCATGAAGGTGCGCGACGACGAGGAAGCCGTACAGCTGATGAACGACAGCCCCTATGGGCTCACCGCCTCGATCTGGACCACTGACACCGAGCACGCAGCCCGCATCGGCGACCGCGTCGAGACCGGCACCGTGTTCATGAACCGCTGCGACTATGTCGATCCCGGCCTGGTTTGGACCGGCGTCAAGGAGACCGGCAAGGGCGGCGCCATGGGCGTCGTCGGCTACGAGAACCTGACGCGGCCGAAGAGCTATCACCTGCGCGAAACGATCTGAATCGCTTCCATACGTCGATGAACATGCCCTACGTTGCCCCCCTCTGTCCCGCAGGACAGAGGGGGGCAACGTAGGGCGCAGCATCCCAGATCCCGTTTCAATTTCACGAGACATTCTCAATGACCAACCTCGTTTCCAAATGGAACTACCCGACCACTGTCCGCTTCGGCGCCGGCCGCATCAAGGAACTGCCGGAGGTGCTGAAGGATGTCGGCATCGCCAATCCGCTCTTCGTCACCGATCCGGGCCTCGCCAGGCTGCCGGTGGTCGCCTCGACGCTGAAGCTGCTTGTCGATGCGGGCGTGCCGCACGGCGTCTTTTCCGATGTCCGGCCGAACCCGGTCGAATCCAATCTTTATGCCGGGGTCGAGGTGTTCAAGTCGGGCGGGCATGACGGCGTCATCGCGTTTGGCGGCGGCTCGGCGCTCGACCTTGCCAAGCTGATCGCCTTCCAGGCCCATCAGTCGCGCCCGGTTTGGGATTTCGAGGACATCGGCGACTGGTATACCCGCGCCGATGCGTCCAAGATCGCGCCCATCGTCGCCGTGCCAACCACGGCCGGCACCGGCTCCGAGGTCGGCCGCGCCGGCGTGCTCACCCATGAGGCCAGCCACACCAAGAAGGTCATCTTCCACCCGAAGATGATGCCGGCAATCGTCATCGCCGACCCCGAGCTGACGGCCGGCATGCCGCCCTTCATCACCGCCGGCACCGGCATGGACGCGCTGGCGCACTGCCTGGAAGCCTATTGCGCGCCCGGCTATCACCCGATGGCCGACGGCATCGCGCTGGAAGGCATGCGTCTGTCTTTCGAGAACCTGCCCAAGGCCTTTGCCAACGGCTCCGACCTCACGGCCCGCGCGCACATGATGTCGGCCGCCGCCATGGGTGCCACCGCGTTCCAGAAGGGGCTTGGCGCGATCCACTCGCTGTCGCATCCCATCGGCGCGCTCTACGACACCCATCACGGAATGACCAATGCGGTGTTCATGCCCTATGTGCTGGCGTTCAATCGCCCGGCCATCGAGGAGCGCATCGCCCGCGCGGCCGCCTATCTCGGCATTGCCGGCGGCTTCGACGGTTTCGCGAAGGCGGTGCTCGACTTGCGCGCGACGCTCAACGTGCCGCATACCCTGCCGGAATTCATCGACGGCTTCGCGCCGGACGATGCCCGCAAGGGCCTCATCGCCGACATGGCGATCGTCGATCCCACGGCGGGCGGCAACCCTGTCGAGCTGACCAGGGATGCAGCGCTGAAGCTTCTCGACGACGCCATCGACGGCAGGCTCTGATACAGCGGGCCGGAAAATTTCCGGCCACTTTATCCACCCCCTCACCGGCGCTCGTACACTCCCGCCCGCAGCCTGCTGGCGGGAACGGGACGTACGACCGGACATTCCAGGCAGGTGTGGCGCCGGGTCAGGCGTTCGCGGACGGTGGCGAGCGTGGCCCGGCCCTTGCCGTTGCCGTGAGCTGACCCTTCGGGGTCGGCCGGCCGTGGCGGGGGTTCAAACGCCGGCGGCACGTGGCAGTGCGTCAATAATCTAAAATTAGCAGGCGCAGCGCCACGTGCCGCTTCCCGCTCTTTGACAATGGCCAGACGCGAAGGCGGGCGTGGCGATGGTGAACTGTGCGGTGCCGCACGATCCTACCGGATCAGCGACACGTTCCTGTGGCCGAGCGCGTTGAGCAGCAGGCGCACCACGAGCAGAGCGGCCATCACCGTCACGATGATGCAGACCGAGAAGGCCGCCGCCTGGTTGGTCGCGCCGCGATCCTGCAGATAAAGCACCGAGACCGCGGCCATCTGCGTGTTGGGCGTGATCAGGAAGATCACCGCCGACAGCGTGACCATCGAGCGCATGAAGAAGAACACCGCGATGCCGACCAGCGTCGGGAACAGCAGCGGCAGCGTCACCTTGACGAAGGTCTGCACCCGGCTGCCGCCAAGCGTCGCCGATGCCTCGTCGAAGCGGCCGCTGATCTGCTTGATGCTGGTGCCGGAGATCAGGAAGCCGTGCGCGTGATAGTAATAGACGTTGGCGATGGCGATGATGAACAGCGTGCCGTAGATGGCGTAGACCGGGTTCGACGGATTGTTGAAGGCGAGGATGTAGCCAAGCCCCAGCACCATGCCGGGTACCGCCGCCGGCAGGATCGACAGGAAATAGAGCCCGCGCGCGGCGGGCGAGGGGAACTTCTCGATCACATAGGCCGCCGCCGTCACCACGACGACGCCGATGCCGGCCGCCATCAGCGACACGTAGATCGAGTTCCACAGCGGCTGGATCCCGTTCTGCACGTCGAAGGCGTAGTGACGCAGCGAGAAATTCATCCGGTATGGCCACAGATGGACGAAGCTGGCGAACACCACGACGGCGATGATCGACAGGATGGCGATCGAAACCGCGATGACCAGTACCGACAGCACCGCATCGCGCACGCGGTCCGTCTGCGGCACCAGCGGCTTGGAGTGCTCGCTGATGAGGGCGTACTGCTTGGCGCTGACGCGTTTCTCCACGATCGCCGCGATCGCCGCCGGGATCAGCAGCACCATGCCGATCACCGTGCCCATCTCGAAGTTCGCCTGGCCGATGACCTGGTTGTAGACCTCGGAGGCGAGCACCGTGTAGTCGCCGCCGATCACCATCGGGTTGCCGAAATCGGTGATGACCAGCGTGAAGCAGACGAAGATCGCCGCCGCCAGGCCGTAGCGCGTGGCGGGCAGGGTGACCGTCCAGAACGCGCGTTTCTTGGAGGCGCCCAGCATCTCGGCGCTTTCGTAGAGGCGGGCGTCGGCGACGGCCAGCGCGGCCGACAGGATCAGGAACGCATAGGGGAAGACGTAGAGCACCGAGGCGATGACGATGCCCCAGTAGCCGTAGAGGTCGATGCCGAGGTCGAAGGTGCGGTTCACCAGCCCGTTGCGGCCGAACAGCAGAACCAGCCCCTGCGCCTGCACCAGCGACGGCGCGAACAGCGGCAGCACCGCGATCAGCCTGAACAGGTTGCGCATCGGCATGGTCGTGCGCTGGATGGCGTAGGCGTAGACATAGGCGAGCGACACGGCCAGCGTGGTGCTGAGCAGCGTCACCGCGAAGGAATTCGAGGTGATGCGCAGGAAGCGCTGGTTGCCGAGCATGGTCGCGTAGTTCGACAGGCCGAACCCGTCCGGCGTCGAGAAGCTGCGGCTGAGGATGTAGGCAAGCGGCAGCAGCACGAAGAGGGCCAGCGGAATGCCGACCACGATTGCCGGCAGCGTCCGTCCCCAGACTGCCCTGCGCTGCGCGCGAGCCCGCGACAGCCGGCCGGCCTCGATGTCGGTCATCACGGTCATTCGAGGACCTTGATCGCGTCCCGTGGCAGTTCGACGGCCGTGATCGCGTCGGCCGCGAGCGTGCGCCAGGTGCTGCCGGGCACTTCGGCCACGATCTCCTGCCCGTCGTCGAGCTTCAGCACGACATGGGCGAGGTTGCCGAGATAGATGGCATTGGCCAGCGAGGCGGGAAACACGCTCGCGCCCGACGGAGCATCGCCCGTCACCAGGCGCACGTCCTCGGGCCGTACGCCGACAAGCTTGGCGTTCTCGCGTCCTTCCGGCAGGACGATCGGGCGGCCGGCAAGCCTGGCGCCGCCCACCGGCAGCAGGTTCATGCGGCCGATGAACTCGGCCACGAAGCGCGAGGAGGGCTGCTCGTAAAGCTCGCGCGCCGTACCGAGCTGCGCGATGAGGCCGGTGTCCATGACGACGATCCGGTCGGCCATGGTCAGGGCCTCCTCCTGGTCGTGGGTCACCATGATCGTGGTGATGCCCAGCCGCTTCTGGAGATCGCGGATTTCGAGCCGCAGGCTTTCGCGCACCTTGGCGTCGAGCGCCGACAGCGGCTCGTCGAGAAGCAGCACGTCGGGGTCGGTCGCCAGCGCGCGGGCCAGCGCGACGCGCTGCTGCTGGCCGCCCGAAAGCTGCGAGGGCAGCTTGTGGGCGTGATCGGACAGCGCGACGATGCGCAGCATCTCGGCGACGCGCGTGTCGATCTCGGCTCTCGGCCGGCGGCGGCATTCGAGCCCGTAGGCGACGTTCTTCGCCGCCGTCATGTTGGGGAACAGCGAATAGGACTGGAAGACGACACCGAAGTTCCTGTGCCTCGCAGGCGTCTCGGAGAGGTCGCGCCCGTCGAGCCGCACCATGCCCTCGTCGGCCAGTTCAAGGCCGGCGATGATACGCAGCAGCGTAGTCTTGCCGCAGCCCGAAGGCCCCAGGAAGCAGATGAACTCGCCACGCTCGATGGTGAGCGAGATGTCGTTCAGCGCGGTCATCGCGCCGAAACGCTTGGTCACATGGGAAATATCGAGGGTCACCCGTCGGTCCCGCTGGTCATGGCTGGAAGGCGAAGGCCGGGCGCATCGGAGCTGTCCGTCCGCCGCGCCCGGTTGTTCAAATGGCCGGGCTTAGCGCTCCAGCTCCTTCTGCCAGCGCTCGAGCACGGCGGCGCGGTTGGCCGCCGACCACGCGAAGTCCATGTTCCACATCACCGAGGCGATGTCCTCCGGCAGGCCCGCATCCTTGAAGTTCTGCGGCATCGAGCCGCCGGTCGCCGTGACGATCTCCTTCCAGACGTAATACTCGTTCACCGCGTTGTCCGAGATGGTCCAGTCGAGGAAGCGCTTGGCCGCATCCTTGTTGCTCGACGAGGCCATCAGCGCGTTGGCCTCCAGCTCGTTGCCGGCGCCCTCGGCAGGGATCACCATGGTGATCGGATAGCCCTCGGCGATGTTCTTGATGGCGCGCAGCGCGAACGAGGCGCCGACGGCGAACTCGCCCTCGCTGGCCGCGTTGCAGGGACGCGAGCCGCTCTTGATGTACTGGGCGATGTTGGCGTCGAGATCCTTGAGATACTGCCAGCCCTTCTCCTCGCCCATCATCTGGATGATCGAGGCGATCATCAGATAGCCGGTGCCCGAGCTTGCCGGATTCGGCATCACGACCTGGCCCTTGTATTCGGGCTTCAGCAGGTCTGCCCAGGAGGTCGGCATCGGCAGGTTGTTGGCGGCGAGCACCTCGTTGTTGACGCAGAAGGCGGCCATGTAGCCGGTGGTGGCGAACCACTTGCCGTCCGGATCACGGAACTGCGGCGCGATGCGGTCGATATTGGCAGGCGAATAGGCCTCGATCAGGTCGCCGACGCGCGGGTCGATCAGCGAGGTGACGGCCCAGCCCCAGATCACGTCGTGCTGCGGGTTGGACGATTCGGCGAGGATGCGCGCATGCAGGTCGCCTGACGACAGGCGCAGCACGTTGACGTCCAGATCGGGCATGTCCTGCTTGGCGCGGGCGAGGAACGCCGCGATCTCGTCTTCCTCGTAGGAGGTGTAGACGGTGATGCTGTCGGCCTGTGCGGCCGAAAGGCCGAGCGCCGTGGAAAGCGCGAGACCGGCGATGAACGTGCGGATCGTGCCGCGGCTGGCGATGGTATTCTTCATTGTGGTTACCCCTGTTACCCCTGCTTCGTGATATGCAACCGGGCCCTCTCGCGAGGCGCCCGGCTCCTTCTCCCAATGTTTGTTACCAGCTTTATGACACGCCCAATTCGTCGTGCAAAGCCGGCTAATGGGCGTCATGCAGGTTGGACTGGTGGTGCCGCGGCGGGCGTCACGTCACCTGCCTGCTTCTTCCTGCCGAGCCGCGTGATGCCGTAGGCGATGGCCGCTCCGATCGCGAGAATGATCAACGCCGTCAGCGGACGGTACCAGAACCAGGCGAGCGCGATAGTCGCCGTGCCGACCAGAACGCCGAGCACGCCCGCGATGATGCCGGTGCCCATCCGCACCAGGCTGCCGATGAATGGGATCACGTCGCCGAGGACGCCCAGCGGCGCCATGATCAGCGAAAAGCCGACGATGAGGAACAGGATGCCGACGACGCGCACGATCCAGGTGATGATCGTGTTGGAGGTCATGGCGTCGGAGAACATCTGCTCGGCAGAATGCGTGCCGGCATCGACCAGCAGCAGCGCGTCGCCTGCCTGGGTCTGGAACGGCTCGAAGCCCGCTCCCGCCTGCCGTCCGACGATGCTGACGGGGCCGAGCGGCACGACTTCGTAGCTGATCCGGTAGTCGCCAATACGCGGCTGCATCGGGTCGAAACCGAGATATATGCGGTCGTTGCTCACGGTCGCCTTCATGCCGGCGCCGACGGCCTGCTGGATCGCGTCGGCCTGATCGGCTGACAAGCTCAGCGTCTCCGCGCCGCCGATCATGCCGATAACGCGCTCGCCGAGCCTGAAAGCGCCGAGGCTCGCCTCCGGCACCTGGAAGGAGCGGCCGCTGACTTCCATCGGCGGGTTCTGGTGGCCCTGCGGCTCCTTGAACCGCGACGAATCCTCAGCGCTATCCGACCAGTCCATGGCGTAGGTGTAGGTCGTCACCGTCTCCTGTCCGCCGCCAACCTTTGTGACGGTTTCAGACTTGGAGGATTCGATCCACTGATACATCTCGGCGTGGCGAACCAGCCTGAGACCGGCAGTCTCGATGCCGAATTCTCGGTCGGCCGGACGATGGGTCGTCTCCACCGGGCCGGTGACATGAACCAGCGTGCCCTCGCGCGCCGCGTCGATCGCGTCGATGCCGACCGTGACGACCAGACCGGCGCCTTCCGCCAGTGAGCGTGCCGAGGTCACGGCCCGGCCCTCGTTCCAGAACAGCAGGACGACCATGCCGACGATGAGCATGAGGCCGACGACGACGCCGCCGACCGACCGCTTGATCCGCTCGAACCACGAGACGGACGTGACTTCCCTGTAGGCCATCGAATTCTACCCCCAGCTCTCGGCTGTCAGGCCCGCCGTGTTTCGCCGGCAGGCACCTTGTTCAAAAATGTTCGAAATCCGTAACGGCAGCGCCGCCGCCCCCGCGGTGCCACAGCCTGCCCTTGCGCTAAACCTAGCACGTCTTCGACGGCGGCGGCGATGCCTACGGCGCGGGGCAGGGCCGTTCTTGGGAGGAGATGGGGCACCAGCCGCACGCCGTCGAAGCAGGTCCGAGAATCACGACTTCCTGTTTCAACTTAATGTCGTCGGGTCGCGTTGCGTCATCCGGGCGGCCGCAAAGGTGAAACAGGCGGCAGCAGGGCTGGGATGGCTCGAGTCCGCTGCCTGTCGAACGCCGTGGAAGCCTGCACTTACATCCGAACGCTTTGCGGCACGCGAGCGCTGTGCGGATTCATCAACGATTTCATGGAGATCGAATGGTGGGCGTGACAGGGATTGAACCTGTGACCCCTACGATGTCAACGTAGTGCTCTCCCGCTGAGCTACACGCCCATCCGATGCGAAGCGCATACACCACAGGGCGGCCACGGCGTCAATAGCCGAAACTCGCACTTGCGATCACCGCGGCGCCTGTCGCGGAAACTCTCCCCCAGCCGGCGGCTCAGGCCGCCTGAAGCATCTTCTCGACCTCGTTGACGAGGTCGCGCAGATGGAACGGCTTGGACAGTACCTTGGCGTCTTTCGGGGCACGCGAATCAGGGTTCAGCGCCACGGCCGCGAAGCCGGTGATGAACATGACCTTCAGATCGGGGTCGATCTCGGTGGCGCGCCGCGCCAGCTCGATGCCGTCCATCTCGGGCATGACGATGTCAGTGAGCAGAAGCGAAAACGGCTCCTCGCGCAGCCGCTCATAGGCGCTGGCGCCGTTGTCGAAATCGCTGACGTCGTATCCTGCCCGCTGAAGCGCCTTCACCAGGAAGCGCCGCATATCGTCGTCGTCTTCCGCAAGCAGAATTCTCGCCATTGCTACCGTCCGCATAGTTTTTCTGCCGCCCACGCGGCTGATCGGCGCGGGCATTAACCATTTGGCGTATATGCGCGGGCGACAGTAAAGATCAAGTGAATGGCTGCCGCCGGCGGTCGGGCGCGCACCCCGCAAAGGCAGGGATTTCCTGCCGCAGGGGCAGTCTGGACACCGGCGGCCGCTGATGGCACGGTTGACGATCGGTAAAGGCGGAAGCGCGGTCGGGAGTTCCATGTCGGCAATCGGTGATTTCTCATCCACGCCACCGTTTGTCGTCCGCTGCGCCGCCGAGCAGCGCGTGCCGTTCGTTTTCAATTCGCCGCACAGCGGCTGTCATTATCCGCCGCGTTTCCTTGCCATGAGCCGGCTGGACCCCGTGGCCATCCGCCGGTCGGAGGACTGCTACGTCGATGAACTGTTCGGCGGTGCCGTGACGCTCGGCGCCCCGCTGCTCGCCGCCAATTTTCCGCGCGCCTATCTCGACGCCAATCGCGAACCCTGGGAGTTCGATCCCCGTATGTTCAGCGAGCCATTGCCGCCGCATGCCAACGCCCGTTCGGCGCGCGTGGCCGGCGGGCTTGGCACGGTGCCGCGCCTGGTCGGCGAAGGGCAGGAAATCTACGCCGGCAAGCTGTCGCTCGCCGAGGGCGTCGATCGCGTCGAAGCGGTCTACAAGCCCTATCACGAGCGGCTGAAGCGGCTGCTGACGGCCACCCATGCCCGGTTCGGCCATGCCGTGCTGATCGACTGCCACTCGATGCCCGCAAGCATCCGTCTCGGCGACAGCGGCATGCGTCCCGATTTCATCGTCGGCGACCGGTTCGGCGTCTCATGCGCGCCGGTATTGTCGGAAGCGGCGATCCGCATCCTTTCCGGCCTCGGCTATTCCGTCGCCCATAACAAGCCCTATGCCGGCGGCTTTATCACCGAGCATTACGGCCGGCCCGCGCGCGGGCTGCATGCGTTGCAGATCGAGGTCAACCGCGGCCTCTACATGGACGAGAGAACCCTGCGGCGCACCGTGGGCTTCGAAGCGCTGGCGCGAGACTTGACGCGATTCGCGGCCGACATTATGGCGACGCCCGACGAATACCTGCACGGCCTGCCGCTGGCCGCCGAGTAGCCCGGCCGCGTCAACTTCCTGATATGGCTGAAAAAAAGACCGCCTCGTGATAACGACGCGGTCGAAGTCTAGGGAGGAAACGCCCAAGGAGGGCATGGACAGGTCGCCCTGTCCGACTCGGAGATTATGTTGCGGTGCACAATTGTCAAGGCCGTGAACCGGCTTTCAACATTTTCCTCCGGCAGGTGTGGCAGGAACGCATCGCCGGCGGCCGGATATCGAGGGGAACGGAATGATCGTCAATTCGCAGTTCATGCGCCGCATGGCGGAAGCGGCAGCCGCCGAGACGCTGCCGCGTTTCCGCCAGTCGGGCCTGGTGTCCAACAAGCTCGAAGCAGGCTTCGACCCTGTAACCGAGGCCGACCGCGAGGCCGAGAAGGCGTTGCGCGCGCTGATCCGTGCCGAATACTCGGATCACGGCATTCATGGCGAGGAGTTCGGCATCGAGAACGGCGACGCTTCGCATGTCTGGGTGATCGACCCGATCGACGGCACGAGGGCGTTCATTTCCGGCCTGCCGCTGTGGGGCACGCTGGTCGGTCTCAATTTCGAGGGTGACGCCGTGGCGGGCATGATGTCGCAGCCCTTCACCGGCGAACTCTTCTGGGCCGACGAGGAGGGCTCCAACTATGAAGGGCCTGGCGGCCCGCGCCGCCTGCGAACGCGGGACACGAATGTCCTGGCCGAGGCGACCATGTGCACCACCACGCCGGCGCTGTTCCAGGGCCGTATGCGGGAAGCCTACGACCGGGTCGAGCATGCCGTGAGGCTCGCGCGCTACGGTACCGACTGCTACGCCTATGCGATGGTCGCGGCTGGCCAGGTTGATCTGGTCGTGGAGACGTCGTTGCAGCCCTATGACATCGTGGCGCTGGTGCCGATCATCGAGAAGGCGGGCGGCGTCATCTCGACATGGGATGGCGGGCCGGCCGAAAAGGCGGGCGATATCGTCGCCGCGGCAACGCCGGCGCTGCACGCGGCGGCCCTGGAACTGCTCAACGCCTGAGGGCGGCGGTCAACGCTCCGTTCCGGGGATGAAGGCGTCGAACGCCGCGAAGAACTGTTCGCGGTAGAAATCCGCCTCCTGGAGGATTTCGTGCCGCGCGCCGTCGATGACCACCATGGACCCGATGCGCAGGCGGCTGGCGAACGCCTCCGTCGCGCGCGTATCCACCACCTTGTCGGCTCCGGCCGCGACGATCAGCATCGGCACGTGCAGTGCGGCCATCGATTCCGGATTGTTGACGTATTCGATCGCAAGCGTCGCGGCCCGGATCCAAGTCGCGGTCGGGCCACCCAGCCCGAGCTCGGGATAGAGGCGGTATATCCCTGCGTTGCGCGCGTAGCGGACGGGGTCGCTGGTCAGCGTGTTGCCGGCGAAGGGCGAAGGCTCTGCGGTGCGCGGCCCGCCGCCGAGATAGCGCGTGCCCAGCCCGACGGCGCAATAGAAGGTGGCTACGCGCCGTGCGCTGGCGAGCGACGTACCGGCAAATCCCAGCAGCGGCGAGGTCAGCACCATGCGCTGTACGCGATTGGTCATCAGCGGAGAGGCCATGAGCGCCACCAGCGCGCCGGTCGAATGGGCTAGAACGTAGTAGGGGCCGCGGCAATCCGGCAGCACGACCTGCTCGAAGAACGGCTCGAGGTCGGAGACGTATTCCATGAAATCGTCGACATAGCCGCGCTGCGGGTCGCGCAGCAGCCGGTCGGAGCCGCCCTGTCCGCGCAAGTCGAACGTGGCGGTGCCGAAGCCGCGGTCGGATAGATCGCTGATCGTCTCGAAATATTTCTCGATGCACTCGTTGCGGCCGGGGACGAGGATGACGGTGCCCTTGAGAGGGCGCCCCTGCGAAGCGAAGCGGGCGCACCGCAGACGCCTGCCGTCGGCCATCGTCAGCATCTCGGCGTGGCCACCGGCTGGGATCGGGTTGTCCGGCGTCTCGTGGAGCAGATCGGTCATGAAGCGCGACGGGGCGGTTGGCGGCGGGTGGAACCGTTCCGTGATAGGTAGCCGCCGGCACGAATGCAAAGGGTTTCGGTGCAGGCGCGGCCTTTGGCGGAAATGGAAAGGCCGGAAGCGCCCTGCGGCGACTTCCGGCCTCCTGTCGATCCGGGAGGAAGGGACGATACACCCGGCTCGGCATCGTTGACGGCAGAGGTCGTTGCCGTCGGTTCGTTGTTGTCTGCAATCTAGCCGCGGCCGGCTGAACGCAATCCGAAGCGAGGGTTCATCGGGCGTTCATCCGGGAGGGCCTTGAAACCCTGCCCGCCAGAACCCAAATCGACGGTGCGGCCGCCAAGGATGGGGCCGCTGGCCACGAGGAAATGCCGATCGAGGATTTCCGCGTGCGTGGCCAAGCGCAAACGCCTGTTGCTCAAAGGAGAACACATCATGCGTCACGTTGATTTTTCGCCGCTCTATCGCTCGACCGTCGGCTTCGACCGGCTGTTCACGATGCTCGATTCGCTCGGGCAGCCCGACAGCGGCCAAACCTATCCACCCTACAACATCGAGCGCACCGGCGAGGACGCCTACCGCATCTCGATGGCGGTCGCGGGCTTCTCGGACAGCGAGATCTCGATCGAGGCCCATCGCAACGTGCTGACGATCAAGGGCGAGAAGAACGAGGAGACCAATGAAGGCTCCGAGTTCCTGCATCGCGGTATCGCCGCGCGCGCCTTCGAGCGCCGCTTCCAGCTTGCCGACCATGTCGAGGTGAACGGCGCCGAGCTGAAGAACGGCCTGCTGCATATCGAGCTGAAGCGCAACATTCCCGAAGAGATGAAGCCGCGCCGCATTGCGATCACGGCGTCCACCCCTTCGGCCAAGCAGATCGAAGCCCACGCGGCGTAACGATTGCAAGCGCATTCATGAAACGACGGCGGCGCCTTCGGGCGCCGCCTTTGTTTTGTCGGCGTGCTTTCGCGCTAGCGGAGGAGTGCGCCGAACCGGTCCACTTCTTCCTGCGTCGTCGCGAAGCTGGTGACAAGCCGGCACAGGGTTTCGTCGGCGCCGATTTCCCGGATCAACCGGTGCGGCGTGCTCCACGGGTAGAAGGCGGCGCCCTGCGCCTTCAGTTCGTCGACCTTGGCCAGCTTGACGATCGGGAACACTTCGTTGGCCTGCGGCTCCCAGCCAAGGCGCGCATGCGGCGACGTCTTGATGTGGTCGGCCAGCCGGCTTGCCATCGCATTGGCATGCCGCGCCGTCGCTAGCCATAGCCCGTCGGCGAAATAGGCCTCGAACTGGGCCGCGATGAAGCGCGACTTGGAGAAGAGCTGGGCGGCGCGCTTGCGGATGAAAGGAAATTCGCGGGCGCCGTCCGGATCCATGAACACCACCGCCTCAGCGCACCAGCAGCCGTTCTTGGTGCCGCCGAAGGAAACAACGTCGACGCCGCGTTTCCACGTCATCTCGGCCGGCGTGACGCCCAGCGAGACGAGCGCGTTGGCGAAGCGGGCGCCATCCATGTGCAGCGGCAGGCCGTTCTGCCGGGCAATCGCCGAGATGGTGTCGATCTGGTCGGGATCGTAGACGGTGCCGATCTCGGTCGCCTGGGTGATCGAGACCGCGGCCGGCTGGCCGGCGTGGACGAAGGCTGCGGGATAGCGCGCGATCGCCGCCTCAAGGTTCGCGGGCTCGATGCGACCGAGCTCGCCATCCACGGGGCACAGCCGTCCGCCGCCGGAGAGGTATTCCGGCGCGCCGCCTTCGTCGGCGATCATGTGCGCCTCGCGATGGGCGAAGAACACACCGCCCGGGCGGGCCGCCGCAGACATGGCCAGCGAGTTGGCGGCCGTGCCGGTCGCCACGAAGAACACCGCCACCTCGCGCTCGAAGATGTCGTTGAAGCTCTGCTCGACCTTGCGGTCGAGTTCGGACGAGCCATAGGCGGAAGCAAATCCGGCCGCATGACGGGAAAGGTTCTCGGCGATGCCGGGGTGGGCGCCTGCCCAATTGTCGGAGGCAAAATGCATGTGGAAACCTTGAAGAGCGTCGAAGGATGGGCACTCTTGCCGTGAATGTCGTGTCGCGACAAGCCGCAGAAGCGACGTCCGCTTCAGTCCAGGGTCCATCCTATGGCGTGCGGCGAACCGGCCCGCGACGCAATATGGCTGAACAGCCGTTGGTGGCGAAACATTATGTCGCCACTTGCCCATAATTTTTGCACTTCGGTCTTGTCTCGCCGAACTGTTTGTGGCATACGCCATTTTAGGACAGTATTGCTGTCTTATTTAACGCAAGCCTAACCGGCTGGATTTGGCGTATGCTGTGCGCCTGTCCGGCTTGTGCTGCCGGCGGATGGGTAGGCCGGCGCGCGGCAGTGCCGCAGGTGATCGCCCAGCGGATGGCGCGTCGTACCGGAAGCGGTGCACGCCCGTCGACGGCCTTTCGCAAGATATGCCGACAGAATGCCGGAAGAGCGCCGTTGACGTGCCTGCCGGATCGTAGCGACCGCCCCCGAGGGGCTAGTTTGGAGGACAGGCGATGACGGACCCGACGCCATCTGTAACGACCGCGCTTACGGCGGCCGCGCAGGCGAAAGCGGCCGCCACCAAAACCGCGTCCGCGACATTCGGCCTGCCGGGTCGGCAAGGGCTCTACGACCCGCGCAATGAGCACGACGCATGCGGCGTTGGCTTCGTCGCCAATATGAAGGGCGCGAAGTCGCACCGAATAGTCGAGGACGGGCTGTTCATGCTCGAGAACCTGACGCATCGCGGAGCTGTCGGGGCCGACCCGCTGGTCGGCGACGGCGCAGGCGTTCTGGTCCAGATCCCCGACCGTTTCTTCCGCGAGGAAATGGCGAAGCTCGACGTCGAATTGCCGCCGGCTGGCCAATACGGTGTCGGCCATTGGTTCATGCCGCGGGACCCCGAGCAGCAGGCTCACATAGACGAGATCATCCGCGATTGCGCCCAATCCGAGGGCCTGCCGGTTATCGGTTTCCGCGACGTGCCCGTCGACAACTCCTCGCTGTCCAAGGCGCCGGAGATCGTGGCCGCCGAGCCGTTCCACCGGCAGGTCTTCATCGGCCGTACGCCCGAAATCGACGATGACGAGGAATACGAGGCGCGGCTCTACCTGCTGCGCAAGGTCATCTCGGGCCGCATATACGCCGAGAACCAGAATCGTGACGTCGGCGCATATTGCGTGTCGCTGTCGGCGCGCACCATCGTCTACAAGGGCATGTTCCTGGCCTATCAGGTCGGCGCCTATTACAAGGACCTCACGGACCCGCGCTTCGAGACGGCGCTGATCCTTGTTCACCAGCGCTTTTCGACCAACACCTTTCCGTCGTGGAAGCTGGCGCATCCCTATCGCATGGTCGCCCACAACGGCGAGATCAACACCGTGCGCGGCAACAACAACTGGATGGCGGCGCGCCAGGCCTCGGTCGATTCCGAGCTGTTCGGCAACAACATCTCCAAGCTGTGGCCGATCTCCTACGAGGGGCAATCGGACACGGCGTGCTTCGACAACGCGCTCGAGTTCCTGTTCCAGGGCGGCTACGGGCTCGCACACGCGATGATGATGCTCATCCCCGAGGCCTGGGCCGGCAACAAGCTGATGGATGCCGACCGCAAGGCCTTCTACGAGTATCACGCCGCGCTGATGGAGCCGTGGGACGGCCCCGCAGCCGTAGCCTTCACCGATGGGCGCCAGATCGGCGCTACGCTCGACCGCAACGGCCTGCGGCCCGCCCGCTACATCGTTACCGACGACGACCGCGTCATCATGGCCTCGGAAGCCGGCGCCCTGCCGGTGCCGGAGGAGAAGATCGTCTCCAAGTGGCGGTTGCAGCCCGGCAAGATGCTGCTGATCGACCTCGTCAAGGGACGCATCATCTCCGACGACGAGATCAAGGCGGAGATTGCATCGAAGCACCCCTACAAGCAGTGGCTGGCCAACACCCAGCTCATCCTGGAAGATCTCAAGCCGGTGGAGCCGCGCGCGCTGCGCAAGGACGTGTCGCTGCTCGATCGCCAGCAGGCCTTCGGCTACACGCAGGAAGACACCAAGCTGTTGATGTCGCCGATGGCGACGACGGGGCAGGAGGCTGTCGGCTCGATGGGCACCGACACGCCGATCTCGGCGATGTCGGACAAGTCGAAGCTGCTCTACACCTACTTCAAGCAAAACTTCGCCCAGGTCACCAACCCGCCGATCGACCCGATCCGCGAGGAACTGGTGATGAGCCTGGTCTCCTTCATCGGGCCGCGGCCCAACATCTTCGACCTTGTCGGCTCGTCGCGCCGCAAGCGGCTCGAAGTTCGCCAGCCGATACTGACCAATGGCGACCTGGAGAAGATCCGCTCCATCGGCCACACCGAGGACCGCTTCGACACCAAGACGCTCGACGTCACCTATTCGGTGAACGAGGCGGCGGCGGGCATGGCCGGCGCGCTCGACCGGCTTTGCGACCGGGCAGAAGCAGCGGTTGCGGGCGGCTACAACATCATCATCCTGTCCGACCGGCAGGTCGGCCCGGACCGCATCGCCATTCCGGCACTTCTGGCGACGGCGGCAGTGCACCATCACCTGATCCGCAAGGGCCTCCGCACGGCCGTCGGCCTGGTCGTCGAATCCGGCGAACCGCGCGAGGTGCATCATTTCTGCTGCCTCGCCGGCTACGGCGCCGAGGCGATCAACCCGTATCTCGCCTTCGACACGCTGCTCGACATGCACCGCAAGGGCGAGTTCCCGCCCGAAGTGGACGAGTACGAGGTGGTGTCGCGCTACATCAAGTCGATCGGCAAGGGCATCCTCAAGGTGATGTCCAAGATGGGCATCTCGACCTACCAGTCCTATTGCGGCGCGCAGATTTTCGATTCGATCGGCCTCGGCTCCGAGTTCGTCGAGCGCTACTTCACCGGCACCGCGACGACCATCGAAGGCATCGGCCTCGATCAGGTTTCCGAGGAGACGGTGCGCCGGCACGACGACGCCTTCGGCGACGATCCCGTGTTGCGCAACACGCTCGACATCGGCGGCGAGTACATGTTCCGCATGCGGGGCGAGGCGCATATGTGGTCGCCGGACGCCGTGGCGACGCTCCAGCACGCCGTGCGCAAGGGATCGTGGGAGACGTACAAGGAGTTCTCGCGCGAGATCGACGGCGACGCGGCGCGTGCCAAGTCGATCCGCGGCCTGTTCCGCATCAAGGACGCAGCCGAGACCGGCCGCGCGCCGGTGCCGCTCGACGAGGTCCAGTCTGCTGCCGAGATCGTCAAGCGCTTCTCGACCGGTGCCATGTCGTTCGGCTCGATCAGCCGCGAGGCGCACACCACGCTGGCGATCGCCATGAACCGGATCGGCGGAAAGTCGAACACCGGCGAGGGCGGCGAGGAGCCGGATCGATTCAGGCCGCTGCCTGACGGCACGGCAAATCCCGAGCGGTCGGCGATCAAGCAGGTGGCGTCGGGGCGCTTCGGCGTGACGACGGAATACCTCGTCAACTCGGACATGATGCAGATCAAGGTGGCGCAGGGGGCCAAGCCCGGAGAGGGCGGCCAGCTTCCCGGCCACAAGGTCGACGCGACGATCGCCAAGACGCGCCATTCGACGCCGGGCGTCGGCCTGATCTCGCCGCCGCCGCACCACGACATCTATTCGATCGAAGACCTGGCGCAGCTCATTTTCGACCTCAAGAACGTGAACCCGGCGGCGGACGTGTCGGTGAAGCTCGTCTCCGAGGTCGGCGTTGGCACGGTGGCCGCCGGCGTCGCCAAGGCGCGCGCCGACCACATCACCATTTCTGGCTATGACGGCGGCACCGGCGCATCGCCGCTGACGTCGCTGAAGCACGCGGGCAGCCCGTGGGAAATGGGCCTCGCCGAGACGCACCAGACGCTGGTGCTCAATGGCCTGCGCAGCCGCGTTGCCCTGCAGGTGGACGGGGGCCTGAGGACCGGCCGCGACGTCATCGTGGGCGCGCTGCTGGGCGCCGACGAGTTCGGCTTCTCCACCGCGCCGCTGATCGCGGCCGGCTGCATCATGATGCGCAAATGCCACCTCAACACCTGCCCGGTCGGCGTCGCCACGCAGGACCCGGTGCTGCGCAAGCGCTTCAAGGGGTCGCCCGAGCACGTCATCAATTATTTCTTCTACGTTGCGGAGGAGGTGCGCGAGCTTCTGGCCTCGATGGGGTACACCCGGCTGGAAGAGATCGTCGGGGACACCGACCTGCTCGAAAAGCAGCCGATGATCGACCACTGGAAAGCCAACGGGCTCGACTTCGCCCGCATCTTCCACAAGCCGGAGGCGGCGAAGGATGAAACACGGTGGACCCGCCGGCAGGAGCACCCGATCGACGACGTGCTCGACCGCACGCTGATCGAGCAGGCCGCGCCCGCGCTGGAGTCAAGGCAGAAGGTCGAGATCGAGGTGCCGATCCGCAATGTCGACCGCTCGGCCGGCGCGATGCTGTCCGGCGAGGTTGCGAAGCGGTTCGGCCACAAGGGGCTGAAGGACGGAACGATCTCGGTGAAGCTGACCGGCACCGCCGGCCAGTCCTTCGGCGCGTTCCTGGCGCGTGGCATCACCTTCGAGCTGATCGGCGACGGCAACGACTATGTCGGCAAGGGCCTGTCGGGGGGACGGCTCGTCATCCGGCCGCCTGAGAACTCACGGATCGTTCCCGAGGAGTCGATCATCGTTGGCAACACGGTGCTTTACGGCGCCATCGAGGGTGAGTGCTACTTCCGCGGCGTCGCAGGCGAACGCTTCGCGGTGCGCAATTCGGGCGCGGTCGCGGTCGTCGAGGGCGTCGGCGACCATGGCTGCGAATACATGACCGGCGGCGTGGTGGTGGTGATCGGCCAGACGGGCCGCAACTTCGCGGCCGGCATGTCGGGCGGGGTCGCCTATGTGCTGGACGAGGCCGGCGACTTCGCCGAGCGCTGCAACATGGCGATGGTCGAGCTCGAGCCGGTGCCCGAGGAAGACGACATGCTGGAGAAGCTGCACCATCATGGCGGCGACATCGACCACAAGGGCCGCGTCGACGTGTCGGGCGACATGACCAGCCACGACGAGGAGCGGCTCTACCAGCTCATCTCCAATCATGCGCACCACACCGGTTCGACACGCGCCAAGGCGATCCTGGAAGAATGGGCGGACTACCGGCCCAAATTCAGGAAAGTCATGCCGGTCGAATACCGGCGGGCGCTGCAGGAGATGGAGCGCCTGCGCATGGGTATCGCCGCCGAATAACGCAACACGAGCGATCATGCCTCGAAGCAGCCTTGGACAGGGCCGCTCGGCGTGACCGGAGGAAAACGATGGGCAAGGTAACTGGATTTCTCGAGATCGACCGGCAGGTCCACAAGTATCAGCCGGCCTCGGACCGCATCAGGCATTTCAGGGAGTTCACCCTGCCGATGTCGGACCCGGAGGTGGAGAAGCAGGCGGCGCGCTGCATGGATTGCGGCATCCCGTACTGCCACGGGCCGACGGGCTGCCCTGTGCACAACCAGATCCCCGACTGGAACGATCTCGTCTACAATGGCGACTGGGAAGGCGCGATCCGCAACCTTCATTCGACCAACAATTTCCCTGAATGGACCGGCCGCATCTGCCCCGCGCCATGCGAGGAAGCCTGCACGCTCAACCTCGAGGACATTCCGGTCGCGATCAAGACGGTCGAGCAGGCGATCGCCGACAAGGCCTACGAGAAGGGCTACATCCGCCCGCAGCCGGCGGCAGCCGCCACCGGCAAGAAGGTCGCGATCATCGGTTCGGGCCCGGCCGGCATGGCGGCGGCCCAACAGCTCGGCCGCACCGGCCACGAGGTGCATGTCTACGAGCGCGAATCGAAGCCCGGCGGACTGATGCGCTACGGCATCCCCGACTTCAAGATCGAAAAGCACTATATCGACGCACGCGTGAAGCAGATGGAAGGCGAAGGCGTCACCTTCCATTGCGGCGTTAATGTCGGTGTCGACAAGAAGGTCTCGGAACTGCTCTCCGAACATGACGCCGTGCTCTATTGCGGCGGCTCGGAAACGCCACGGCCGGCCGGCATTCCCGGCGCCGATCTCACCGGCGTGCACGACGCCATGCCCTATCTGGTGCAGCAGAACCGTCGCGTCGGCGGCGAGAACATCCAGTCCTCCGCATGGGCTTCTGACGCGATACTGGCCGGCGGCAAGCACGTCGTCGTCGTGGGCGGCGGCGACACCGCGTCCGACTGCGTCGGCACCGCGTTCCGCCAGGGGGCGGTGCGCGTCACCCAGCTCGACATTCGTCCGCAGCCGCCCGAGAAGGAAGACAAGCTCTCGGTGTGGCCGTACTGGGCGACCAAGATGCGCACCTCGTCCAGCCAGGCGGAAGGCGCCGAGCGCGAATTCCAGGTGGCCACGCTGGAGTTCCTCGGCGACGAAGACGGTGTGCTGACCGGGGTGAAGTGCTGCGAGGTCGACGACAAGCGCAAGCCGATCGCCGGCACCGAGTTCGTCATCCGCGCCGATCTCGCTTTCATCGCGATCGGATTTGCCGGCCCGATCGCCGGCGGCGTGACCGCGGAGCTCGATGGCCGGCTGGACCTGAATGTGGACAGCAGACGTTCGACCAACGTCGTCGCCAACGACCGCGACTATCGCACCAGCATCGACGGGCTGTTCGCGGCCGGCGACGTGCGGCGCGGCCAGTCACTGGTGGTGTGGGCGATCCGCGAGGGCAGGCAGGCTGCCCGCTCGATCGACGAATTCCTGATGGGATCGAGCGTACTGCCGCGCTGAACGCGCGCGGCAGTACAGGCTTCCGAAGCGTGTCGCGATCTTTCAGATTCGCTCGGAGCGCTTCAGGTTCGTGTTCTTGCGCATGTCTTGATCCCGAAACCGGTGCCCACTTTCGGGAGACATGCTCTATCGCGAGATCGGAGCTGGCCGCTGCGGATCGGACGCCGGAGCGCTTGCCGAGAAATTGTCGGCGCGGCCGGGCCTGCTTTCCGTGGGAACACCCTCGAAGATCAGGCGTTCCGCGGCCGTCCGCGCTTCGCCGTTGCGCGGCGTGACGAAGGCGCCGAGCAACTCGCCCGACGGCGCACCGTCCAGTTCCTGCAACGACACCGGATTGGTCCTGTCGATCTCGCGGGGGCCTGCGTCATCATCGATGCCGGGAACACTGTCCGGGCCGATCCGCGCCAGGCCGGGAGCCTGGCCGCCGGTGCCGAGCAGACGGCCGAGCGGCTTCTCGACATAGAAGGCGATCTTGCGCCGGCCCTGCCGCGTCACGTTGATGCCGTCGCTGGCGCGCAGTTGCGCCGGCTGGCCGTTCATGTCGGGACCGCTAGCCACGAAAGCGCCGGCCTCGTTGACGAACCCATCCCAGACATCGAGGAACTCGCCGCCCAGCTCTGTGGCGATGCGGCGATAGATGTCGTTGAAGGCGACCATGTCGGAGGTCATCATCGTCGACTTGAAGGGCAGGTTGCCGACCCAGATAAGCGGCAGGTCCTTGTCGCGAACGCCCTTCGCGAGCGCGGTGACCCGCCGCTCGTATTCCGCCGTCCAGGCTTCGGTTCTCGGCTGCTCGCGCGTTCCTTCGACGCGCATCTGCTGGCGGTCGTTGGACCCGATCATCACCACGACGACGGCCGGGTTCTCGACGTCGAGCACTTCGGCTATCCGGCCGGGCCAGTCATAGTGGTCGTCGCGCACGAGGCCGGAAGAGCCGTTGGACCTGTCGACCACGACCACGTCGGCGTTTTCGACGAAGGCCGCCGTCAGCCCCTCGGCAAGACCGCCGGCGAGGAAGTCGCCGACGACGATCACACGCCTGGCGTTTTCCGATTTCTCCACCGCTGGAACGACCGGTTCGGCAGGCGCCGCTGCGCGTCTCGTGGTGGTGGTTGTCGCGCGCCTCGGGGCCTCCTGCTGCACCGGCGCTGCGCGATCCTGCTTCTGGCGGTCACGGCTGAACAGAAAGCGCAGCAGACCACCGCCCTGGCGCTCGCCGGCTTCCTGCGCATGGGCGCTGGTGACGAAGCCGCTGCCGGCCGGCAGGGCAACCGCAGCGGCCAGCACCACGCACAGCATCCGCAATAACGTGGTTGTGATGGCCGCCGCAGATTTCATGCTTCTTCCTTACCTTACTGGCCGCGCAGGCGCACCAACAGTTCCTTGCTCGGATGGCCGTCCTGTTGAAGCCCCAGCCGGCTCTGGATGGCCGAGATGGCTGCGCGCGAGCCAGGGCCGATCCTGCCATCGATCTCGCCGTCATAATAGCCGTGCGCGGACAGCCGCTTCTGCAACTCCTGCGTCTCGGCGAAGCTGAGCCGGGTGAACGGGCGGTTCCAGTCCCTTCTCAGCGGGCCGTGGCCGGCGATCTGGTCGGCAAGGATGCCGACAGCCATCGCGTAGCGGTCGGAGTTGTTGTAGCGCTTGAGCATGTTGAAGTTGTGCAGGACCAGAAAGGCGGGGCCTTCCCGGCCGTCAAGCACCTTCAACTCTGCCTGGTCGCCCGGACGCGGATAGCCCTGGCCGTTGGCGCGCACAACGCCGATCGCCTCCCACTGCGCAAGCGTCATACGGCCGGCCGGAAACTTGCGGCCAGCCGGCAGCACGACCTCATAGCCCCAGGCATGGCCGGGCCGCCATCCGTTCTGACGCAGCAGGTTGGCGGCCGATCCGAGCGCATCGGGAACCGAGTTCCAGATGTCGCGCCTGCCGTTGCCGTCCATGTCCACCGCCCAGGCCTGATAGCTGGTGGGGATGAACTGCGTGTGGCCCATGGCGCCGGCCCAGGAGCCGGTGAGCTGGCTGGCGTTGATGTCGCCGTTCTGCAGAATCTTCAGCGCCGCGATGAGCTGCTGGCGGGCGAATTTCTGCCGGCGCTGGTCGGCATAAGCCAGCGTGGACAGCGAGCGCACGATGTTTCGCACGATGCGCGGATTGGTGAGCGCCTCGCCGTAGCGCGACTCGATCGACCATATGGCGAGCACGATGTGGCGGTCGACGCCGAATCGCTGCTCGACGGCGGCGAGGGTGCGTGCGTGCTGCTGCGCCATGGCGCGGCCGTTGGTGATCGACTGCTCGTTGACCTGATTGTCGAAATACTGCCAGACTGGCGCGTTGAATTCGGGCTGGTTGCGGGCGAGATCAAGCACTTCCGGGTCGGGCGCGGTGACGCCGGCGAAGGCGCGGTCGAAAGTCGAGCCGCTGATGCCGTTGCTGGCCGCCACGCCCCTGAACTCGCCGACCCAGCGCTGGAACCGGGCGTCGGCCAGAGCCGAACTTGCGACCAGCGAGAGCGCAAAAGCGACGATGGCCGCCTTGGTGGTGTTCGCGAAACGCAGCTTCCGCGTCAGAGCATTCATGCCTGCCTCCAATGTTTCGATGCGTGGATGGGACCATTCATCGGGCAAGCGGGTTAGGAAACCGTTTACCATCGCTGCGTGCTGCCGGCCAATTCGTTGTCAACTTCCCTCCACCCCGGTCGCCACATCGGAGCAATCATTCAATAATATTCAATATCGGCATGAAAATGTCTGTGGGCGGGGAAACGTCACGAGATCGCGAGACACATTGCGCCATGAGAAAAGTCCGTAAGGCCGTCTTTCCTGTTGCTGGTCTGGGAACGCGTTTCCTTCCGGCCACAAAGGCCATCCCCAAGGAAATGCTGACTGTCGTCGACCGTCCGGTGATCCAGTACGTCGTCGACGAGGCGCGCGAGGCAGGGATCGAGCACTTCATCTTCGTCACGGGTCGTAACAAGACCGTGATCGAGGATCATTTCGACATCCAGTTCGAACTCTACGATACGCTGGAGGAGCGCGGGAAAGTCGACCAGCTCAATCGGCTGCGCGCATTGCAGCCCGCTCCGGGACAGACGAGTTTCACGCGTCAGCAGGTTCCGCTGGGCCTCGGCCATGCCGTCTGGTGCGCACGCGACCTTGTCGGCAACGAGCCCTTCGCGCTGCTTCTGCCGGACATGATCATGCGCTCCGACGAGAGCTGCCTGAAGGGCATGGTCGAACTCTACCGTCGCACCGGCAACAATGTCATCGCCGTGCAGGAATGCGACCCGGAAGAAGCGCACAAATACGGCATCATCGCCAAGGGTGCCGACATCCACACCGGCTTCGAGATCACCGACATGGTGGAGAAGCCGGCCAAGGGCTCCGCGCCGAGCAACTTGTACATCAACGGCCGGTACATCCTGCAGCCGGAGATTTTCGACATACTGGAAAGCCAGGAGCGCGGCGCCGGCAACGAGATCCAGCTTACCGACGCCATGCGAAAGCTCGGCGAGGAGCAGACGCTTTTCGGCTATCTCTATCGCGGCGAGACGTATGATTGCGGATCGCCCGAAGGCTTCATCGAGGCCAACGTCGCCTTCGCCCTGCAGCGCGAGGAATTGCGCGACGTGGTGGAAGGCGTCATCAGCAAACTCATCGGCGGCAAGGGACGCTGAGCGCCGAAGGGATCAGCGCTGCATCGTCATGCCGAGATACACGCTGCTGGCGTCATAGCTGCGGCCGGGGAGGGTGCTCGTCTGCTTTTCGTGGCGCAGGCGGCCGGTGAGCCCGAGATTGCGGTTCATCCACCAGGTCAGGCTGGCCTCGCCGCGCAGGATGAGGTCGTGGTCGCTGCCGGCGTAGTCGCGCCAGTCGAGCCCGACCAGCGCGCGGCCGGTGAGGTTGCTGCGCAGTTCGCGATTGACGGCAAGGCTGCCGGAATAGAGCAGGCTGCCGGTATCGCCTGCGGCTGTCGAGGTCTCGACTTCCGTCGATGCTGTGAGGTCGACCGTGGTGCCCCGCACAGGCGACCAGGCGAGATTTGCGCCGACGGACAGGCCCTCGACCGGCCGCAGCGCTGCATCGTCGGGACGCTCCGTCAGCCAGCCGGCCGAAAACTCGCCGCGGAGCTTCTCGCCCAGATCCAGCTCCACGCCGCCGCGCAGCGCGTAGCGGTTGGCCGAGCGCCGCAGCCCGTTGGCATCCTGCACGCGGTCATAGAAGCGGCGGCCGATTTCGGCTTCGACGAACGGCGTCAGGGCCGGGGAAATCTCATAGCCGGAGCGCACCCTTGCCGTAGCCAGCGTGGCGTCGCGATCCCGCTGCGAGACGATGGTGCCATTAGTCAGGCGGGCATTCTGGTAGATATCGCGGGTCAGGTTTCCGTCGATAGAAAGCCTCGCCTTGCCCGCGGACCTGGCCAGGCCCAGCCCGGCCTCCAGCGTCTGCCGCAGAGGGCGCTCAGCGGCGTTGGCGATCGTCCCCGGCGTCGACGCATCCTCCGGACGCATGCGGTAGCCGGCAGACGCGGTGGCGGTGAAGTCGTCCATCAGGTCGAGGCGGAGTTCGCCTCTGATGCCGCCCTCGATATCCTCGATCGGGGCTCCTGACAGGGATTTACGGTAAAGACCATCGGCGCGGATGGTGGCGGCGTGGCGCGACCAGTCTGAAATGATGTTGAGCCGCAGGGCGGATTCCGAGAACCATGCCGGCCTGCCGCCTGATGCGCCGGTTGCGTTCGACGCCCAGCCGATGCCCTGTTCCAGAGTTGGCGTGACGATGAAGCTGCCTGCACGGATGCCGAGCGGGGCAAAGGGAGCGTCCTCAGGCGGGATGGGCAGGCCTTCGATCGCGCCGGTGCGTTCATTGTCGCGGGCGGTCCTGGCGTTGCGCTCCTCGTCCAGACCATCGACCGAGCCGACGCGGACGGTGCCGGTCGTCGGGTTTTCGTCGGCGGAGGGACTGGTCGCCGGGCGGCGCGGTGTCGTTTGCGAAAGCGGGCGGCCGGCAGGGTCGAGATCGTCAAGCGCCGCAGTGGCGCCATTTTCCGGCAGCGCGACCTCGCTAGGCAGGCCGCGAAGGCCCGGGACCGGTTCGCCGATGCGCTGCTGCGCCGATGCCGGAGTGACCAGCAAGAACGCGAGCGCGGTCGCCGCCGCCAGGCAGGCTGCGGACATGACGGGCTTGTGCGGGGCGTGTCGTTTCATCCTCGCCCGGTTTCCTGCGCGGCTCGCTTCGATGATTACCGAACCGTAAACAGCCTTGGTTAACGGACTGTTATTCCCAGCCGATCGTGAGCCGGCAGTCAGCAATGGACTTTGACGGGCTTAAGCGCTAATCGCTTGCCCATGCAGAGAAAGGCCATCAGCGCGCCGGTGGACAGGAACGCAGCGGCGCATTCGGCGCTGCGGACGCTGCGCACCGAAGCGAGCGGGCTGGCGGCGCTCGAATCGGCGCTCGGCAACGAACTGGCCGAGCCATTTGCACAGGCGGTCGATTTCATCGGCGGCATCTCGGGCCGCGTCATCGTCACCGGCGTCGGCAAGAGCGGGCACATCGGCTCGAAGATCGCGGCGACGTTCGCCTCGACCGGCACGCCGGCTTTCTTCGTACACCCAGCGGAGGCCAATCACGGCGACCTCGGCATGATCGCCGCGGACGACGCGATCGTTGCGCTTTCCTGGTCGGGTGAGACCGCCGAACTCAAGGGCATCGTCGCCTATGCGCGCCGCTTCGCCATTCCGCTGATAGCCATCACCGCCGGGCTCGATTCGGCGCTGGCGCGGCAGTCGAGCGTCGTGCTCGGCCTGCCGAAGGTGGCCGAAGCCTGCCCGCACGGCCTGGCGCCCACCACCTCGACGCTAATGCAACTCGTCGTCGGCGACGCGCTGGCCATCGCGCTGCTGGAGGCGCGGGGCTTTACGCCTGATCATTTCCGTACCTACCACCCTGGCGGCAAACTGGGCGCGAGCCTCGTCATGGTCGGCGAGATCATGCATCGCGGCGACAAGGTACCGTCCGTCCCGGCAGGCACCGGAATGGGCGAAGCCATCGCCGAGATTTCGCGCAAGGGCTTCGGCTGCGTGGCGGTGGTCGACGCGGGCGGGGGTGTCGTCGGGATCGTCACCGACGGCGATCTGCGCCGGCAGGTCGGGCCGGATCTGCTGCAACGGACCGTCGATCAGGTGATGTCGTGCAACCCAAGATGCGTGACGGCGGATACCCTGGCCGGCACGGCGCTGCAGATGATCAATGCGGCATCGATCACGTCGGTGCCGGTCGTGGAAGGTGGGCGGCTGATCGGCCTGGTCCACCTGCACGACCTGCTGCGCATCGGAACGGCCTGAAGGCTATATCGCCTCGACGCGCAACTCGCCGTCGGACGCGTCGGCGACGCGCACGCGGCTGCCCACCGGCAGATCAGGGCCTGTCACCCGCCACAGCGTATCGCCGAGGCGGACGCGGCCGCGGCCTTCAACGATCGGCTCCTCCAGCACGGCGGTACGACCCACCAACTGCTTGTCGCGGCGGTTGAGCAGCGGCTGGTCGGTATCGTCCTTGGCGCTGGCCGGGAAGAAGCGCCGCCCGATCAGCACCGAGGCGATCGACAGGGCGAGGAAGACGAGAACCTGCACCTGCCAGACCCAGAACGCCGTGCCCCAGAGCTGAAGCGAGAGCGTGCCGGTCAAGATGGCGGCGATGCCGAGCCAGAGCAGGAAGACACCCGGCGCAAGGATTTCCAGCGCCAGCAGAACCGCGCCAAGCACCATCCAGTTCCAGGGACCAAGCTGGGAAAACCATTCAATCAGCATGATCGCCTCCCTCGTGTGGCCGAGCGGCTACTGCTGCTCCGGGCTGGTGATTGGCGGGCGCGCGGCAGAGCGCGCCTGCGGTGCCTGGCGGGGGGCTTCTCCGCCGAACACTTCCCTGGCGATGGCCCCGATGCCGCCCAGTGAGCCGATCAGCGACGAGGCCTCGATCGGCATCAGTACGACCTTGCTGTTGTTGGCCGAACCGATCGCGGCCATCGCTTCGGTGTATTTCTGCGCAACGAAGTAGTTGATCGCCTGGACGTCGCCCTTGGCGATCGCCTCGGAGACGACCTGCGTCGCCCTGGCCTCGGCCTCCGCGGCGCGCTCGCGGGCCTCGGCGTCACGGAAGGCGGCCTCGCGCCGGCCCTCGGCCTCCAGCACTTGTGCCTGCTTCATACCTTCGGCCTCCAGAATCTGGGCGCGCTTGTTGCGCTCGGCCATCATCTGGCGGGCCATTGATTCGACCATGTTGGCCGGCGGGTTGATGTCCTTGATCTCGACGCGGGTCACCTTGATGCCCCAGGCATTGGCGGCGTCGTCGACAATGTGGAGAAGGCGGTCGTTGATCGCGTCACGGTTCGACAGAAGCTCGTCGAGGTCCATCGAACCCATCACGGAGCGGATGTTCGTCATCGTCAGGTTGAGAATGGCGTTCTCGAGCCCCGCAACCTGATAGGCCGCCTGTGGCGCGTTCAGCACCTGATAGAAAGCGACGCCGTCGACGGAGACGATGGCGTTGTCGCGGGTGATCACGTCCTGGGTGGGAACATTCAGAACCTGCTCCATCATGTTCATCCTGGCGCCGATGCGCTCGATGAAGGGCACGATGAGGTTGAGGCCCGGCGTCAGCGTACGGGTGTACTTGCCGAAACGCTCAACGGTGAAATTGGAGCCCTGAGGGACCGTCTTCACGCCCGCGAACAGGATGAGCACGACGAGGACGACCAGCACCGGAATGAGAATGTCGAATCCCGAAAATGGCATGAATGTCTCCATTGCGATGTCTGGTGTCAGCAGGCTTGTGGGAGCGGTTACTCCAACTTCCATGTCGAAAGACTTAAGGGCGTTTCTGC
>Ga0307505_10000053_pt1 | contig 141708 bp, 129 predicted proteins | sample 23_S_MG_FD_202183 | JGI IMG/M metagenome (GOLD analysis project Ga0307505, IMG submission 202183) | Soil microbial communities from Populus trichocarpa stands in riparian zone in the Pacific Northwest, United States - 23_S | ecosystem: Environmental > Terrestrial > Soil > Riparian zone >...
GAGTACCTCGTCAGCGAGATCCAGGAAGTTTACCGGCTCCAGGGCGTGAAGATCAACGACAAGCACATCGAGGTGATCGTTCGCCAGATGCTGCAGAAGGTCGAGATCACCGACGGCGGCGACACCACGCTGCTGCCGGGCGAGCAGCTCGATCGCGAGGAGATGGACGAGTACAACGCCAAGCTGACCAAGGGCCAGGCGAAGGCGGCCGGCACCCCGGTGCTGCTCGGCATCACCAAGGCGAGCCTGCAGACGCGCAGCTTCATCTCGGCGGCCTCGTTCCAGGAGACCACCCGGGTGCTCACTCAGGCCGCGGTCGAAGGCAAGAAGGACACCCTGATCGGCCTCAAGGAAAACGTCATCGTCGGGCGCCTGATCCCGGCCGGCACTGGTGCGGGCATGAATCGCCTGCGCGTCACGGCCAACAGCCGCGATGCCGCGATCCGGGCGCAGTGGAAGAAGGCGCAGGAGCACCTGATCATGGCCAACACCGCCGCCGAGGAGCGCGCCGCCGAGCTCGAACAGGGCCCGGAAGCGGCGGTGTTCAGCGACCCGCTGGCCAAGGTCGAGGGCGAGACTCACGGCACCGACGCCGACGCCGGCGAGTACCTGCAGCAGAGCGACGAGACGGCCGCAGCGCCCGAAGTCGCCGAGGAAGCCGCTCCCGAACAGGAGTGAGCTTTCGGCACTACGAACAAGGCCCCGCCGGAGCGATTCGGCGGGGCTTTTCTTTTGTCCCGCCAATGCGACAATCGGCACATGAATCGGCCGCACGTCAAGCTCCTAGCGATTCTTGCGCTCGCAGGCTGCAGTCCGCCTGGAAGCGATGCGCCTGTCGAACCCGGGACGGATCAGGCAGCCCGATCGGCAAACGAAGCTGCGCACCCGCTCGAGGCACCGCTCGTTTCCCTGGTGGGCGAATACCGTGTCGCGGGCATTGATGGAGAGCCGCTCGATGCGCAGTTCGGAATAACTGTATCGATCCATCCGGAGATCATCGAGCTGGCGCCCTGCGCTAGCCTTCACTGGAGCTATACCTACGCAGATGGGTCGCTCGAAACCCGGCGTCTTCCGCGCCCTGAGGGCGGGATCTTTTGCCGAATATCACCGGAAGTTCAGGATGCGGGTAAGGCAATAGATGTGGCGACCAGTGCGCGTCGCACGGCCGCCAACGGTATCGAGCTCGCAGGCGACGGCCACTCGATTCTCTTGTTCAGCCAGTGATGCGTTGCGGCTGACGAATCCTCATTTCCGCGCTAAGCTATCATCCAAACAACGCAGGAGAGGGCTAGACCATGAAATCGATCGCATTCCTGTTCGCCGCCGCGACCTTGGCCACCAGCGCCACCGTCGCACTAGCCCCGTCAGCGGCAATCGCCGCCGCGCCGAGCGCCGAGATCAGCGGCACCTGGACCACGTCGTTCGACAGCCAGGTGGGGACGCAGACCTATACCTACACCTTCACGGTCGAAGGCGAGCGGCTCACCGGGCACGCCAGGTCGAACCTGGGCGAAGGCGGCCTGACGGGCACCGTCGATGGCGACAAGGTCACCTTCGTCGAGAACCTCAACTACGAGGGCCAGGTGCTGGCGATTACCTACACCGGGCAGATCGTCTCGGCCGACGAGATCAAGTTCACGCGCGACGTCGGCGGCCAGGGCGGCGAGGAATTCACCGCCAGGCGGCAGGCGTAAGCTTCGCGGCTTCGGGGGGGCAGCTGGGAGCGATCCGGCGGGGCTCGTGCTATTGCGCTGCGGAGTGTTATGTGCCGCTTGGATGCGGTCAACTATCTCGCCGCGTCCGCATTCGCCTCGATATCGGCAGCCGCTGACTGCACGGCTCGCCCGGCGGCGTCCGCGGCAAGCTCCCCCTGCTTCGCTGCGGCCTTCGCCCATGCCGTCCCGTCATCGATATAGCCAATCGCCTCGAGCACCTCACCTTCCACGCTTCCAGCAATGGCGGCGCGGTCTTGCGGATTCGAGCAAGCGACCTGTTCCGAGGGTGAAAGGGCGGCGGCCTCCAAGGCGCAGCGTTCGACCGCCATATCCGGCGGAATCAGGTTTGCAGGCTCCGACGCTCGATTTGCGTCCCCGATTAACGTGCGCAAGCCGGCTATCAGGAACTCCGCCCCGTCGCGCTCGTCAGGATCGTCGGGCCATGTACTGCCTGTGACCTCTTCCAGCAGGTGCTTCGCCTGCTCGAATTCACCCAATTCCCGCAGTGCATTGGCCGCGCGCAGGTTGAACCAGAACCATGCGTCTGCTTGCTCGGACCCGCGCCTAAGCCCGGTCGCGGCGGCGACGAATGCGGTTTGGTAGCGCGCCTTGCGGTCAGCATCCTCGTCGGTTTCCCAACTGGCTTGTAGCAAGGCTCCCGCGCGGCCGAAGGGATCGCGCCCGAGCTTCTCCATCAGCCATGCAACGCGGAAGTGCGGCGTCTCCGTGGTACGCATCGCCTGATACTCGTCGCTTGCAACCAGCGGCTCGAGTCGTGCAATTTCCTCTGGAGCGAACTCTTCCTCAAATAGCAGGAATCCGTTCCCCGGACATTCGACCACCGGATAGATCGGCAGGGTCCCATAGCTACGGCCATCGGGCCGCTGACCCCAACTCGTAGAGCTGCCGATCACGTAGCTCTCGAACTCCTCGCCGCCGATCGGGCAAGTGAAGTCTTCCTCGAAAACCGTCGTCGCAGCGGCTGGTGCCGAAGCCAGGCACAGCGTTCCCGCTAGTGTCACCGCGAGCGACCTGGCAATCATTCCTGCCTCCCCAGCACGACCTATGACTGCGGCGCATTCCGCGCTAGCGCAAGACCCATGACCGTCGTCACCCGCTTTGCTCCCTCGCCCACCGGGCGGATGCACGTCGGCAATCTGCGCACGGCGCTGCACAACTGGCTGTTGGCGTGGAAAGCCAGCGGGCGTTTCCTGCTGCGGATCGACGATACCGACGCTGCGCGCAGCGAGGAGCGGTTCGTCGAGGCGATCCGCGAGGACCTGGCGTGGCTGGGACTTTCGCCCGACGGCGAGGAGCGGCAGTCGGCGCGGCTGGCACTTTATGAAGAGGCGTTCGAGCGGCTCAGGTCGGCGGGGCGGGTCTATCCGGCCTACGAGACCGCGCAGGAGCTCGATCTCAAGCGCAAGGTGCAGCTCGGGCGCGGCTTGCCGCCGATCTATGACCGCGCTGCGCTCGCGCTGAGCGAGGCTGAGCGCGCGGCGAGGGAAGCGGCCGGCGTGGCGCCGCACTGGCGTTTCATGCTCGACCACGCCTCGCCGATCGAATGGCACGACGGCATCCGCGGGCCGCAGCATTTCGAGCCGGCGCAGCTGTCGGACCCGGTGGTGCGACGCGCCGATGGCTCGTGGCTCTACATGCTGCCGAGCGCGGTCGACGACATTGCGATGGGCGTCACCGACGTGCTGCGCGGCGAGGATCATGTTTCCAACACAGCCGTGCAAATACAGATGTTTACCGCACTCGATGCTGCACCTCCCCGGTTCGCGCACGAGGCGCTGCTGGTGGGCGCGGAGGGCAAGCTGTCGAAACGGCTCGGCTCGCTCGGCTGCGACGTGCTGCGCGATGGCGGCATCGAGCCCGAGGCCGTCGTGGCGCTGCTCGCGCGGCTCGGTACTTCCGAGCCGGTCGAGCCGATTGCCGAGCGCGAGCGGCTGATCGAGACTTTCGACCTGGCTCACTTCGGTCGTGCCCCGGCGCGGTTCGACGAGGCCGAGCTGGCGCGGCTCAACAGTGCCATCGTCCATCAGCTGCCGTTCGACCATGTCGCCGCGCGGCTGCCCGCAGGGATGGGAGCGCAGGCGTGGGAGGCGATCCGCCCGAACCTCGAGGAGGTCGCGGATGCGGCCGATTGGTGGGGCGTCGTCACCGGTCCGATCGAGCCACCGGCGTTTGACGAGGACGACCGCGCCTACATGGCCGACGCCGCCCGCCTGCTGACCTGGAGCGAAGACCCATGGAGAGCGCTCACCTCGGCGCTCAAGGACGCCACCGGACGCAAGGGCAAGGCGCTGTTCCATCCGCTGCGCCTGGCGCTCACGGGCCGCGAGTCCGGTCCGGATATGCACGCCCTGCTGCCGCTGATCGGCGAGGCCGAAGCGCGCGCCCGGCTGGAGGCTGCCGCTTCGGCCTAATTAAAATCCTCCCTGAGCTTGTCTCGGGGAGGGGGACCATCCGCAGGATGGTGGAGGGGCACCGCGCGGGATCACCCCTCCGTCAGCCGCCTGCGGCGTCTGCCACCTCCCCGAGCAAGCTCGGGGAGGATTTAGGGCCGCTCGTAGTGGAACGGGGCCATCACCGGCTCCGGATAGGCTTCGTACTCGATGCTCGGCGGGCGATCCGGGGCCAGGCCTTCGACCGATCGGAGCAGCTTGACGCCACCGCGGTGCCAGCCTTCGTCGTATTCGCAGTAGAAATTAATGATCCCGTGCAGCTTGGCGATGTGCCAGCGCCCGTTTTCCCGGACATATTCGTTCTCGTAGGTCGCCTCGCCCCAGCGGCCTTCCTTGCCGAGCCAGCCGACCATCATCAGCGTCCGCCAGCGGGCCTTTGCCGTGCCTGCCTCGCTATCGATATGCAGCGCCGGCTGGAGCTGCATGTGATTGTAGATGGTGCCGTGGCCGTAGGCCGGCAGGTGGCGCAGGTATTCGCGCACCCGCTCGCGCCCGACATAGACGCCGCGTCCCGCGATCTCCAACGTCCCCTGCTCGGAGAACAGCTCGGCCGCCCGGTCCCATAGCCCCTTGTCGACGTAGTAGCCGTAGGCGCCCTGCAGGTTGACCAGGTCGCGATAGTCCTCGGCTGCCAACGCGCGCCGCTCGAGCGCTTCGATCCGTTCGAGCAGCGCCGCGGTGTCCCCTCCCGCGCCGCTCATAGGCCGTCGCTTGGCGGGGTCGGTGGCGTGGCGGCTTCCAGCTTGCCCTCGGCTCGCGCCGCCCGCACTTCGGCATCGTGGGTCTTCTTCTGCGCGCGCATGTAATCGTAGCTGCCGCGCACCTGGCCATAGGCGAACACCATCAGCAGGCCGCCGATGATCGCCAGGTTCTTGAGCGCCAGCGTGCCCTGCAGCGGATCGGTGATCTGGTTGTGGAAGAAGAAGATCGTCAGCGCGGCGAAGGCGGCGAGGACCAGCGCGGTCAGCCGCGTGAGCAGCCCGATCGCCAGCATCAGCCCGGCGACGACCTCGAACACGCCGGTCGGCAGCGCGAAGTTGGCGGGCAGGCTGGTCGCTTCGAGCATCTGCGCGGTCGGGCCCGGATCGACGACCTTCTGGAATCCCGAAACGATGAACAGGACGGCCAGCAGGACGCGGCCGATTACGGCGGCAATCATCGACATGTCGCTTCTCCCCAAGGGCGGCTCTCCCCGGCCGCGCAGGACTTAACGCGCAGGCAGGCAATCCGTGCCGGTCACAGCTTCGGCAGGGTGACGCCCTTCTGCCCCATGTATTTGCCCGCGCGGTCGGCATAGCTGACCTCGCACGGCTCGTTGCCCTGCAGGAACAGGAACTGGCAGGCGCCTTCGTTGGCGTAGATCTTGGCAGGTAAGGGCGTGGTGTTGGAGAATTCCAGCGTCACGTGCCCTTCCCATCCGGGCTCGAGCGGCGTCACGTTGACGATGATTCCGCACCGCGCATAGGTCGATTTGCCGAGGCAGATCACCAGCACGTCGCGCGGCACGCGGAAGTATTCGACCGTGCGGGCGAGCGCGAAGCTGTTGGGCGGGATCACGCAGACGTCGGTCTTGCGGTCGACGAAGCTGTTTGGATCGAACGCCTTGGGATCGACAATCGACGAATTGACGTTGGTGAAGATCTTGAAATCGTCGGCCACCCGCGCGTCGTAGCCATAGGACGACAGGCCGTAGGAAATGCACCCATCGCGGCGCTGGGCCTCGACGAACGGCTCGATCATGCCTTCGGACTGCGCCTTTTCGCGGATCCATCGGTCGCTGAGAATCGCCATGGCTCAGGGATTCCGGAGCGGGCCGGGCGGGGCAAGCATTGCCGGAACTTATCCCCCGGCCAGCAGGCTGGCATTGCCGCCGGCGGCGGTGGTGTCGATGGTGGTGACGCGCTCGGTGGCGAAGCGGACCACGTAGTTCGGCCCGCCGGCCTTGGGCCCGGTGCCCGACAGGCCCTCGCCGCCGAACGGCTGGCTGCCGACCACCGCGCCGATCTGGTTGCGATTGACGTAGAAGTTGCCCGCTCGCGCGCGGCTTTCGACCAGGCGGCGGGTGGCGTCGATGCGGCTGTGGAGGCCGAGCGTGAGGCCGTAGCCGGTCGCATTGATGGCCTCGATCACCTGCGCCAGCTTGTCGGCGGCGAAGCGGGCGACGTGGAGCACCGGGCCGAAGTTTTCGGCGGTCAGGTCGGCGATCGAATCGATTTCGATTATTGCCGGGGCGACGAAAGTGCCGCGCTCGCAACCGGGCGGCAGCTCGCGCTGCCACACCGTGCGGCCTGCGTTGCGCATCGCCGCGATGTGGCCATCGAGCGCCGCCTTGGCCTCGGCGTCGATCACCGGGCCGACATCGGTGGCCAGGTCCGCCGGATCGCCGATCACCAGCGCCTCGAACGCGCCGCGGATCATCGCCAGCGTGGCGTCGGCGATGTCCTCCTGCAGATAGAGCACGCGCAGCGCCGAGCAGCGCTGGCCGGCGCTCTGGAACGCGCTCGACATCACGTCGCGGGTCACTTGCTCGGGCAGCGCCGAGCTGTCGACGATCAGCGCGTTCTGGCCCCCGGTTTCGGCGATGAGCGTGGCAATAGGCGCATCGCGCGCGGCCAAGGTGCGGTTGATCGCGCGCGCGGTTTCGGTCGAGCCGGTGAAGGCGACGCCGGCGATGCGCGGGTCCGACGTCAGCGCGGCACCGACGCCGCCGTCGCCGGGCGCAAACTGGAGCACGTCGTCGGGAATGCCGGCCTCATGGCACAGCCTGACCGCCAAGGCGGCGATAAGCGGCGTCTGCTCGGCGGGCTTAGCGATCACAGTGTTGCCTGCGGCGAGCGCGGCGGCGAACTGACCGGTGAAGATCGCCAGCGGGAAGTTCCACGGGCTGATCGTAGCGAACACCCCGCGGCCGTGCAGGCGCAGGCGGTTCTCCTCGCCGGTCGGGCCGGGCAGCGGCAGCGGTGCGGCGAAATGCGTCCGTGCCTCGCAGGCGTAGTAGCGCAGGAAATCGACCGCCTCGCGCAGCTCGAGCACGGCGTCGACCAGGGTCTTGCCCGCCTCGCGCCGGCACAGGCTGATGAGCTCGGCGGCATGGGCCTCGAACAGGTCCGAGGCCGCAATCAGCAGCGCCGCGCGCTCCTCGCCGCCGAGTGCATCCCAGGCCGGTTGAGCAGCCTCGGCACAGGTGAGCATCAGGTCGATGTCGGCGGCCGTGGCATCGAGCGAATGGCCCACCAACGCGCTGGATTGGGGCGAGCGCACCTCGCGTGCTTCGACAAGCTCAGGATGAGCGGAGGTTGGAATTGGCCCTCCCCGATCCGCTCGTGCTGAGCTTGTCGAAGCACGCGCGATGACGGTCGGAACCGCAGCCCACTCGCGCTCCGCCAGCTTGCCCAGCGCCGCCAGCAATGGCTCGCGCACTGTCGGGTCGGCCAGATCGATCCCGGCGCTATTGCGACGGTTAGGGTAGATGTCGGCCGGGAGGGGGATCGATGGGTTACGACGCGGCTTCAGCGCGGAGAGGTCGGTTGCCGGGTCGGTCAGCAGTTCGGCCACCGGCACGTCTGCATCGGCCATGCGGTTGACGAAGCTGCTGTTGGCGCCGTTCTCGAGCAGGCGGCGCACCAGGTAGGCCAGCAGCTCCTTGTGGCCACCGACCGGCGCGTAAATGCGGACCCGCGTCGGGTTGTCGCCCTCTTTCTCGGCGAGCGTCTCATAGACCTGCTCGCCCATACCATGGAGCCGCTGGAACTCGAACTCCCGCCCCGCCGCGAGCGCCTTGATCGCGCCAATCGTATAGGCGTTATGCGTGGCGAAGGCGGGGTAGATCACGTCGGCCGCCGAGAGCAGCTTGGCGGCGCAGGCGAGGTAGGACACGTCGGTCGCGACCTTGCGGGTGAACACCGGGTAGTCGCTGTATCCGCCGACCTGGCTCAGCTTGATCTCGCTGTCCCAGTAGGCGCCCTTGACCAGCCGTACCATCAGCCGGCGGTTGTGGCGGCGGGCGAACGCCGCGACCCAGTCGCACAGCGGCACCGCGCGCTTCTGGTAGGCCTGCAGCGCGAGGCCGAAGCCCTGCCAGCCACCTGCAAACAGCGCCTCGTCGGCGACCAGCGCCTCGATAATATCGAGCGACAGTTCGAGCCGCTCGGCCTCCTCGGCGTCGATGGTGAAGTGAATGTCCGCCGCGTTCGCCGCCAGCGCCAGTTCGCGCACGATCGGCACCAGCGCGGCCTTGGCCGCCTCGGCATGAAGGAAGTCGTACTTCGGATAGAGCGCCGAGAGCTTCACCGAAATGCCCGGGCTGGCCCGCATCCCGTCGCCGGATTCGCGCGCCAGGCGCTCGATTGCCGCGGCATAGGAACGGCGATAGCGCTCGGCATCGGCGAAGGTCATCGCCGCCTCGCCGAGCATGTCGAAGCTGTGCGCCAGGCCTTGCTTGCGCTCGGGCGCGGCGCGCTTGAGCGCCTCGTCGATGGTGCGGCCGAACACGAACTGGCCGCCAAGGATGCGCATCGCCTGCAGCGTCGCTTGGCGGATGACCGGCTCGCCCAGCCGCCCGGCGGCACGGCGGAGCGCGTTGGCGAACCCTGCTTCATCGCGCGAGCCGCCGCGTAGCACCTCGCCGGTCAGCATCAGCGAGAAAGTCGCGGCGTTGACGAACGTCGAATCGGAACCGCCGAGATGGTCGCCCCAGTCGATCCCGGCCAGCTTGTCGTGGATCAGCGCGTCGGCGGTCTCGGCATCGGGCACGCGCAGGAGGGCTTCGGCGAGGCACATCAGCGCCACGCCTTCCTCGGTGGCGAGGCCGTACGTGGCGAGGAACGCGTCGAGCCCGCCGGCCTTGCGCTCGCGGGCGCCTTCGATCAGCCGCGCGGCAAGTGCGGAAGCTTGGGTGTGGACGGCGGAAGCCGGCGCGGCCTGGCGCAATCGCTCCTCGATGCACGCCGCTTCCTCCTGGCGATAGGCGGCGCGCAAGGCGGAGCGGTCGATCATCGCCGCGCCCTGCACCCGGTTTCAACGGCAATCAAGCTGCAGGAAAACCACGCGGACGGACCTCCGGCCAATTATAGGCGAGTCGTCGGATCGCCTTTGCGCGTCCGTTCCCGCTCAGCCTCTAGGCTTTCAAGTTCCGTGTGCGAGTAGGTCAGACAGATCAAAGTCACTCGCTCGCACCTGGTTGTTAACTCGATGGTGCTCTCCTCATTGCGCCACAGGTAAGTAGAGCTTTCGAAGGTGGCGCCATAAGCGTTTTGGACTTCTCGGGTTGATACTGTCGGTTCACCAAATTTCTGTGTCATCGGCGGTAACATACCGTCCAAGTAATCCATGTTCGATCTCACCTCTATCCGCCGCAGGCGGTTCACTCCATCAGCGCCCTTAGAGAAGACGAAAGTCGCATATCCACCGCCGTCACCGAGCGAAGTAAACATTTGGGACTTTGGAATTCTGGGCGAATCCAACATGCCTGCCACCCATTCACAAAAGATGGTGCCTTCCTCATCGCGGCATCGGGTTTCAGGACCTGCGACGACCGCACTGTCACCGTCAGCCGGAATGGGCACGAGCTTGAATTCATCCAGCGCCATGCCAAGGATCGCTCCTCGCATGTCGAACGGGCTTGCCGACGCAACTTGGGATGCAAGTAGCGCGATGCCAATGACAGATCCCCGAAGCGCCCTCATGGCCAATCTGCTTCGAAAGCGTGAAGCCATGACTCAGCTGTCGAGCCATTCGTAGCGGAAGGCGTCGCCGTCGCGCTTGACGTAGCCGGCGGAGGTGCGGCGGAAATGCGCCGGGAAGCACAGCGTGTCGGTGTCGGCGAGCCGCTCCATCGTCGCCTTGCGCACCTGGCAGGCCTGGGCGCCGTCGGTGTCGAAGGCAAAGGGCAGGTCGTGGCGGATCAGCTGGACCGGGTGGTGGATGACGTCGCCCCAGAACATCCCCGGCGGCCCGTCGGCCTGGGCGTTAACCGTGCAGCAGCCCGGTGAATGGCCGAAGGCGGGCTCGAGCCAGACGCCATCGCCGATCTCGCGGTGGGCGACCGAGTCTTCGTCCACAATGTCGCCCTGGCCGGCTTCCATTACCGGCACGATCGAATCGACGAACGCCGCATTGTGCAGCTCCTCGCCCGCCGGATCGGTCTTGAAGTACTCGAAATCGCGCTTGCCGAAGACATAGCGCGCCTTGGGGAAGGTCGGCACCCACTTGCCGTTATCGAGCCTGGTGTTCCAGCCGACGTGGTCGAAGTGCAGGTGGGTGCACATCACCATGTCGATATCCCCGGGCGCAAAGCCGGCACGGCGCAGGTTGCCGAGATAGTCGGTGTCGAGCTGGTGGACCTCGGGCAGCGCGCGGTCCTTGTGGTTGCCGCAGCAGGTGTCGATCAGGATCGTCTTGCCGTCGATCTCGATCACCCAGCTGTGGACCGAGAAGGTCATCAGGCTGGTCTCGGGATCGGCGGTGATCTCGTCGGGCTGGTCGTACCAGGTCATCAGGCGTTGCAGGTCCGCCGCCGTAGTGCCGGGAAGCTGGCCGAGCAGCGGCACCGGGCTGTCCATCTCGTGGACCTTGTGCACGCGCATCCGGCCCAGTTCGATTGGTTGCATTGGCCTCTCCCTGCCTCTAGCCGCTTTGGGTCTTTCTGGGGGATGCGATGCGGCAGGGCAATGGAGATGCGGGCTTCGCGGTCCACGCCAACGGCACCGTGGCCGATGCAATCGCCGCGGTGCTCAAGCGCGAAGGCGTCGACCTGGTGTTCGGCTACCCGCGCAACCAGGTACTCGAGGCTGCGGCGCGGATCGACATCCGCACCATCATAGTCCGGCAGGAACGCACCGGGCTGCACATGGCCGACGCGGTCAGCCGGATGTCCAAGGGTGGGCTGATGGGCGTGTTCGTGATGCAGCAGGGGCCGGGCGCGGAGAACGCGATGGGCGGCGTGGCGCAGGCTTTCGCCGACAGCGTGCCGGTGCTGGTGATGCCGCAGGGCTATGCGCTCGGGCAGATGCATGTACCCTACAACTTCAACTCGACGCGCTCGATGGCGAGCTACGCCAAGCACGCCGAGCCGCTGACTTCGCCGACCGACGTGGCAGCCGTGATGAGGCGCGCCTTTTCGATGCTGCGCAACGGCCGTCCGCAACCGGTCGTGGTCGAGCTGCCCTACGATGTTCTGGCCTCGCCATTTGCAGGCCCGCTTGACTACTCGCCCGGCAAGGTCGCGACCTCGCAGCCGGCGCAGACGGATATCGACGCGGCCGCCGATGCGCTGATCGCGGCGCAGAACCCGGCGATCTATGCCGGGCAGGGCGTCCACTGGGCCGAGGCCTACGCCGAGCTGCGCGCGCTCGCCGAGCACCTCGCCATCCCGGTGATGACCAGCCTGCCGGGCAAGAGCGCGTTCGACGAAACGCATCCGCTGGCGCTCGGCTCGGGCGGCAACGGGATCAACGGCGGGGTGGCCAAGTGGCTGGCCGAATGCGATCTGCTGTTCGGCATCGGCTGCAGCTTCACCGCCACTTCGTTCGGGCTGGCGATCCCGGCCGGAAAGCGCGTCATCCACGCCACCCTGGACCCGCTCGACATCGACAAGTCGGTGCCGAGCGAGCTGGCGCTGGTCGGCGATGCGAAGCTGACGCTGGCGGCGCTGCTCGAGGCGGTGAAGGCCCGCGTGCCGCTGCCGCGCGACAGTTCCGCCGTCGCGGCGAAAATCAAGCAAGTCGAGGCCGAATGGTTCGCCAAATGGGAAGCGAAGTGCAACCAGGATGCGAGCCCGCTCTCTCCATATCGCGTGCTGTGGGACCTGCAGCACACGGTCGATGTGGCCAACACCATCATCACCCACGATGCCGGCAGCCCACGCGACCAGCTGGTGCCGTTCTGGAAATCGACCAGCCCGCACTCGTACATCGGCTGGGGCAAGTCGACCCAGCTCGGTTACGGTCTCGGCCTCGCCATGGGCGCCAAGCTGGTCCACCCCGACAGGCTGTGCATCAACGTGTGGGGCGATGCGGCCATCGGCTTCACCGGCACCGACCTCGAGACCGCGGCGCGCGAGCGCATTCCGATCCTCTCGATCCTGCTCAACAACCACGCCATGGCGATCGAGCTGCCGATCATGCCGGTGGCGACCGAAAAGTACCGTGCTACCGACATCTCGGGCGACTACGCCGCTTTCGCCCGCTCGCTCGGCTGCCACGGCGAGCGCGTCACCGAGGCGGCCGAGATCGTGCCCGCGCTCCGGCGGGCCATCGCCGCCACCGAGGCTGGGCAGCCGGCGCTGGTCGAGTTCATCACCGAGCAGGAAACCACTTTCTCACGCGGCTGACGCTTATGTTGCCGCGTGGCAATTCGTAACCGCCTCTTAACCACATTGCGGCCATAGCCGTCGGACCGAATTTGGGGACGGCTCGATGGACGATCTGCTGGCGGAATTCGTCGCTGAAACGCGCGAGATGCTGGCTGCGCTGGCGGGCGAGATCGTCGCCTGGGAAGCCGACCCGTCGGACCGGGCGCGGCTCGATACGATCTTCCGCTTCGTCCACACCGTCAAAGGCAACTGCGGCTTCTTCGACTTTCCCCGGCTCGAGGCGCTCAGCCACGCCGCCGAGGACGCGCTCGCCGACGTCCGTGCCGACCGCCGCGTGCCGGATAGGCGCCTGGTTGACGCGGTGCTGGCGGTCATCGACCGCATCGGCGTGATGATCGTGGAGATCGAGCGCGGCGAGGCGCTGTCCGACAATGGCGACGAGGACCTGATCGCGGTGCTCGAAGGCAGGGCCGACGACGGCCTGTCCTTCGCGCAGATTCCCGGCGCAATGCCCACCGCGGCCTCCGCCGCCGAGCAGCGCACCATCCGCTTGCCGGTCGAGCTGATCGACCAGGTGATGAGCGGCGTTTCGGAAATGGTCCTCGCCCGCAACGACATCGCCCGGCGGATGCAGGCGATGGACGGCGACAGCGGGATCGAGGCGCCGTTCTCGCGGCTCTCGGCGCTGATCGCCGAAGTGCGCGATGCCATCACCCGCACCCGCATGCGCCGCATCGAGGGGCTTTTCGCGACTTTCCCGCGCCTGGTGCGCGACCTGTCGGCCGAGCTCGGCAAGCAGATCTTCATCGAGCTCGAGAACGGCGAGGTCGAGCTCGACCGCGAGATGATCGAGCTGATCCGCGACCCGATGCTGCATATCATCCGCAACGCGGTCGACCACGGCATCGAGACGCCGACCGACCGCCTCGCGGCCGGCAAGCGCGAAGCCGGCATGCTGACTATTTCGGCGCGGCAATCGGGCAACACCATCCACATTGGCGTGATGGACGACGGCCGCGGCATCGATTGCGACCGCCTTGCCGAAAAAGCCGTCGCCGCCGGCATCCATACCGCCGAAGAGATTGTCGCGATGAGCCGGCAGGAGCGCATCGAGCTGATCTTCGAGCCCGGCCTGTCGACCGCCGAGGCGATCAGCGCGATCTCCGGGCGTGGCGTCGGCATGGACGTGGTGCGCACGAACATCGAGAAATTCGGCGGCACGCTCGAAATCGAATCGACGCCTGGCGAGGGCACGCGCTTCCTGATCTGCGTGCCGCTCACGCTCAGCATCCTGCCGAGCCTGACCGTCGAGGCTTCCGGGCAGACCTTCGCGATCCCGCGCTCATATGTCGAGGAGATCGTCAGCGAGGCCGGCGGCGGGCTCGAATTCGCCCAGGTCGGCGAACTGCGCTACGTCACCTTCCGCGAGCGCCGCCTCGCCTGCGTCTCGCTGGGCGGAGCGCTCGGGCTGGAGCCGGCCCCGGTCGACGCCTCGCTGTTCGTCATCCTGCGGCTCGGCTGGGGCGACCTCTATGCCCTCGCGGTCGATCGGATCTTCGATCACCACGAACTGGTCATCAAGCCGCTTTCGCCCGGGATCATGCAGAGCGGGCTGTTCGTCGGCTGCACCCAGCTCGACGACGGCACCCCGGTGCTGGTGCTCGATGTCGCCGCGATCGGCTATGCCGCCGGCATCCCGCGCGAGCTGCATCGCTCGAGCGCGGTGGCCGCGCGCGGCGCCGCGCCGACCGAGCGCGAAGGGTTGCGCGTGGTGCTGTTCCGCGACCTCACCGGTGAGCGCCGGGCGATAGCGATGAGCGCGGTCGAGCAGGTCGAGCACGCGCCGGCCATGGCGGTGCGCAACCCGGGCCCGAATGCCCAGATCGTGCTCGGCGAAGATATCCTGCCGCTGCTCGGTGTGCCCGAAGGGATCGAACTGCCCGCGCGGCTGTCGGTCATGCGGCTCGGCGACGGCATGCAGCAGATCGCCTACGCTTCGCAAAAGGTGCTCGAAATCGCCTCGCTCAATGGCGTGGTCAAGCGGGTCAACGGCCAGCCGACGATGGTCGGGGTGACGCTGGTCGACGGCGAGACCGCCGAACTGGTCGATTGCCATGCCTTGTTCGCGAGCCATGCCGAGCAGGCGCCGGGCGCCCGCTCGCTGACTTGCCGGCTGGCCGGCGAGGATGGCTGGATGCGCACCTTCATTGGCCCGATCATCGAGGCCGCCGGGTATCGCGTGGTCGATGGCGACGAGCCGGCCGATGTCGTCTTTCTCGATCATGGCGAGGCTTTCGAGACCGAAGGGGTTGCCCGCAAGGCCATCCGCCTGCGCAGCGCGCCGGGAAAGAGCGGAGATGCCGACAGTATCTACCGCTACGATCGCAACGCCCTGATGGCGGCGCTGTTGCGCGCCGGAGAGGAGCTGGCGGCATGAGCGAGATGCTGCTCGTGGTCATGCTGGCGGGGCGCCGTGCGGCGCTGCCCGCGGTCTCGGTCAACTCGGTAATCGAGCTCGGCGAGGTAACCCCGGTGCCGTGTGCCGCGGCGCATGTCGCCGGGCTCGCCGCGCTGCGCAGCCGGCCGCTGACGGTGATCGATTGCGCCGCGGTGCTGGGAGTCGCCACCGACAAGGCGGACTGGCGACGCCAGCGCGCGGTGGTCGTCGAGCACGAGGGCCATCTTTACGGCCTGATGGTCGAAGGTGCCGACGATATCGTTGCCGCGCTCGAGGAACCGCGCCCGCTCGGGGCGGATCCGGGCCCCGGCTGGCAGCACGCCGCACTCGGCCGGGTCGAGACCGAAGCGGGCGCCTTGCTGCTGCTCGACATCGCCGCGCTGGTGGCGGGACCCGCCGAGAGCAAAGCGGCTTAAGTCAAACGTTACCCTTTTGGCCTAACAGATTGCAAAACGCCGGCAGAACAACGGGATTGGGCGCATGAAACATTGTCTTATCGTCGATGACTCGCGGGTGATCCGAAAGGTCTCGCGGCACATCGTCGAGAGCTTCGAGTTCGAGGTTTCCGAAGCCGAGAACGGCCAGGATGCGCTCGCCAAGTGCGAGGAGGACATGCCCGACTTGATCCTGCTCGACTGGAACATGCCGGTAATGAACGGCATCGAGTTCATCTCCGCGCTGCGCGGGCTCGACGGCGGCGGCAAGCCCAAGGTGGTGTTCTGCACGACCGAGAACGACGTCGCGCACATCCGCGAGGCGATCGAGGCCGGCGCCGACGAATATGTGATGAAGCCTTTCGACCACGACACTTTGCAGATGAAGCTGCAGCTCATCGGCGCAGCCTGAAGGTAATTGAGTAATGGGTACCGCGCCTGCGATCGCGGTTCGCGACAGGGTTGGTCCGAAGACCGATCCGGTGCGAGTCCTGGTGGTCGATGATTCCCCGACGGTTTGCGCGGTCTTTGCTCGCCTGATCGGCGACGAGGCCGATCTCGAGGTGGCGGCGACGGAAGTCAGCGCCGAGCGTGCGCTTGCGACCCTGCTGCAAACCGCACCCGACGTCATTCTGCTTGACCTCGACATGCCCGGCATGGGCGGCCTCGACGCGATTCCGCGGATGCTGGAGCTGGCCGCTCCGGCGCGCATCCTGGTGGTTTCCTCGCTGACCGTGCGCGGCGCCGAGCACACGCTCGCGGCGCTCTCGCTCGGTGCGGCCGACACGCTCGCCAAGCCGCGCCCCGGAAAATTCGACAAGGAGTACCGCGACACGCTGCTGCGCAAGATTCGCCTGCTCGGCCGGGTCGCCAAGCGGGCGCGGTCCAAGGCGGCGGTGCCGGCGCAGTCGCTGCGCCCGCAGCCGAACGTCAGGCCGCAACTGCTGGCGATCGGTGCCTCCACTGGTGGCATCCATGCGCTCGGCCAGTTGCTTGGCGCGCTCACGCCGCGGGTCAGGTTGCCGATTCTCGTCACCCAGCACCTGCCGAGCTCGTTCATGGAGCCGTTCGTGCGCCAGTTGCAGTCCGCGTCCGGACGCCGCGCGGTGGTGGCGCACGAGGACATGGTGATCGTGCCGGGGCAGATCGTCATCGCCCCGGGCGATGCCCACCTGACCGTGGCCGCCAACAAGCAGGGCATGACGGTCGCACGGCTCGAGGATGGGCCGGTGGCGAGCGGATGCCGCCCGTCGTGCGATCCGATGTTCAGTAGCTGCGCCAGCCTTTACGGGCCCTACGCAATGGGCGTGGTGCTGTCGGGTATGGGCCGCGACGGCGCCGACGGTGCCGCGCGACTGGTGGCCGCCGGCGGCACGATCCTGGCGCAGGACGCCGCCAGCTCCGCCGTGTGGGGAATGCCTGGCGCTGTCGCCGCCGCGGGTCTCGCTTCCGCGGTGCTGCCGCCCGACCAGATCGGCGCGCACATCGTTGCGGCGGTTGGAGCGGCGTGATGGACCAGAGCCAGAACGCCCTGGGCATCGTCGCCGGCCTGCTCGAGGCCCGCACCGGGCAGAAGCTCACCACCGACCGGCTGTGGCGCGTGGGGACGGCGCTGTCCGGCGTGCTGCGGACCAATGGGCTCGATTCGCTCGAAGACCTGGCCGAGCGCCTCGCCAGGCCCAGTCAGACCGTGCTGGCGCAACAGGTGGTCGAGGCGCTGCTCAACAACGAGACCTATTTCTTTCGCGACCGGGCGATGTTCGACCAGCTCGGCGCTACCGTCCTGCCCACACTGGCGCGCCAGCGTGAACGCACTCGGCGGCTGTCGATCTGGTCGGTCGGCTGCTCGACCGGGCAGGAAGCCTACTCGCTCGCCATGCTGTTCACCGAACAGCCGGCCCGCTGGCGGGAATGGACCATCGAGATCGTCGGCACCGACGTCGCCCGCTCGGTCATCGACATCGCGCGCGAGGGCCATTTCTCGCAATTCCAGATCCAGCGCGGGCTTGGCGTCGCGCAAATGGTCAACTTCTTCGACGAAACCCGGACCGGCTGGCGCGCCAACGAAGCGCTGCGCCGAACGATCCGGTTCGAAGCGCACAATGTGCTCGATCAGCCGCCCGAGCCGGGTCGCTTCGACCTCGTCCTGTGCCGCAACGTGCTGCTCTACTTCGACCGCGCGACGCGTGAGCGGGCGTTCGTTCGCCTCGCCTCGGCCCTGGCGCCCGACGGGCTGGTCATGCTCGGGGCGGGAGAAACCACTGTCGGGCAGACCGATGTGCTGGTGCCTGAAAAGGGCAGCACCGGCTTTCATCACCTGGCGATCGGCCTGCCGATGCGCTCGGCCGCCGAGCCGGCGATGCAGCCGCGCGCGGGCCTGTCCGGATCAAGGTAAACCCTAAGTTACCTTACCTTAAGCAGTTACTCTTATGGCCAGGGCGGGGTTTTGCCGGGGGGAGGAACTACCCAGGTGCTGCAAGCGATCGGTCTGAAGCAAGTACGGCCGGCGGTGCTTGTCATCGCCCCGGTGGCCGTGCTCACGCTGATTTCGGCAACAATCCTGGCGATGCTGCTCAACCGGGCAGATCCCAGTTCCGAATTCCCCGCCACGATCCTGCTCGCCGGCGGCCTCGCCTATGCGGTGGCGGTCGTGCTGCTGATCCGCTTCGGCCTGTCGAGCATCGGCAAGCTGGAAGACCTCGGGCTGACCGACAGCCTTGCCGCGATGCCCAACCGCCGCGCGCTCCACCTCGACTATTCGCGCGCCGTGCCGGGCCAGGAAAGAGCGCTCGCCTTGCTCGACCTCGACGGCTTCAAATCGGTCAACGATCAGTACGGCCATTTCGTCGGCGACCGCCTGATCAAGGAATGCGCCAAGCTGCTGGCGGAAGTCTGCGGCAGCGATGGGCGCGCCTACCGCCTCGGCGGCGACGAGTTTGCGATTCTGGTGGTCGGGCCGATCGCCGGCAACATCCTCGAAGGGGTTTGCCACACGCTGCTGGCGCGGCTGGCCGAACCGATCATGATCGACGACCGGAAGGTGACGATCGGCGCCAGCATCGGGCTGTCCCGCAGCAGCCGCCGCGACGAGTTGACTTCTTCCGAGCTGCTGCGCCGGTCCGACATGGCGATGTACGTATCGAAGGATGGCGGCAAGAACCGCTGCACCTGGTTCAGCGGCGATTTCGACAAGAACCGCGACGTCACCCAGCAGGTCGAGGAGGACTTGCGCGAGGCCCTTCGGCTGGAGGAATTCCGCCTCGCCTATCAGCCGCTGGTCGACGCCCAGAGCGGCGACATCGTGGCAGTCGAAGCGCTGCTGCGCTGGGAGCGTTCGGACGGCTCGACGGTCAGCCCGGGGGTGTTCGTCCCGATCGCCGAAAAGTGCGGGCTGATCTATCCGATTGGCCTGTGGGTGCTGCGGCGCGCCTGCAAGGACGCGCTCGACTGGGACGGCATCACGCTGTCGATCAATGTTTCACCGGCGCAGCTCAGGAACCCCGAGTTCCCGATCGAGCTCGGCCATATCCTCGAAGAATCCGGCTTCCCGGCTTCGCGCCTCGAGCTGGAGGTGACCGAGACCTACCTGGTCACCGATCCGCTCGTCGCCAACCGCAATCTCGACGTGATCCGCAAGTTCGGCGTCGGCATCGCGCTCGACGACTTTGGTACCGGCTATGCCTCGATCGGCTTCCTGCGAAACTTCCGATTCGAGAAGCTCAAGCTCGACCGCACGATGGTGGTCGATGCGGGCCTCAACAACGGTTCGCTGGCGATGATGGCCTCGTCGATCGCCGTTGCCAGGGCGATGGACATGTCGGTCACCGCCGAAGGGGTCGAGACCGAAGCCCAGGCCGACCTCGTGCGCAGCGCCGGGTGCGACCAGATTCAGGGCTGGTATTACTACAAGGCCATGACCGGCGCGGAAATCAGAGGCCATCTCGACGAGCTGCAGCAGCGAAATGTTAACCACAAGCGACGTATTGGAGGTGGCCATGGACATGTCGGATAAAATCGTCGCCGCAGGCACGGACGAACTCGAGCTCGAGCGGGAGCGGCTGAAGGCCGAGCCCCGCGAGCAATTCGCAACCCTCGGGGGACCGTCGGTCTCCTCTATCGGGAACCGGCTCAAGCTGATGTTCGGCGCCGTCGCCGCCGCCGCTGGCGTGCTTGGTTTGCTGGCGCTTAGCGCGCTGGCCACCAGCGGCGCCGCGACCAGCGGGCTCCTTGTGGCGATCGTGGCCGTGGCGCTTGCCACGGTGGCGGCCGCAGCCCTATCGATTCGTTTCGTGCAGAGCGAGCTGGTCCACCCGGTCGAGGAAGTCTGCGCGGCGATGCGCGAGCTCGCCGAAGGCAACCGCGAGGTGTTCGTGCCGCACGAGGACCGCCACGACGAGATCGGCGCGATGGCTCGCTACCTGATCGTGATTCGCAAGGCGGCGGCCAAATTCGACAAGATGCGCCTGGAGCGCGAGGAAGCCGAAGCCGAAGAGCATCGCCGCCACGCCGTGCTCGAGAGCGAGCGCGAGGAGCACCGTTCGCAGCAGGCCGAAACGCTGCTGACCCTGGCCGACAAGTTCGAGCGCACCGTCGGCGAGATCGTCGGCGGCGTCGCCGCGGCCTCAAGCCAGCTGCAGGCGACCGCCAGCTCGATGGCTTCGGCCGCCGAGCAGTCGTCGATGCAAACCGGCGACGTCTCCTCGAGCCTCAACGAGGCTTCTGCCGGCGTCACCGCCGCAGCCGCGGCGAGCGACGAGTTCGCCATGTCGATCGGCGAGATCAGCCGCCAGGCCTCCACCTCCGCCGAGCTCGCCCGCAAGGCCTCAACCGCGGCCGAGGAAGCCGACAGCACCATTTCCGCGCTGACCCTTTCGGCCAGCCAGGTCGGCGACATCGTCGAGATGATCTCGACCATCGCCCAACGCACCAACCTGCTCGCGCTCAACGCCTCGATCGAGGCGGCGCGTGGCGGCGAGGCGGGCCGCGGCTTCGCGGTCGTCGCCGCCGAGGTCAAGGAGCTGGCGACGCAGACCGGCCGCGCGACCGAGGAAGTCGCCGGACAGATCCGCGCGATCCAGGAAACAACCGGCGCCAGCGTCGAGGCGCTGCGCGCCATTGCCAGCCAGATCTCGCAGCTCGAGGCCACGTCGGTCTCGATCGCCGCGGCGGTCGACCAGCAGTCGGTCGCCGGGCAGGACCTCGCGCGCAGCATCGACCTCGCCGCGCGCAACACCGAAGACGTTTCGAGCAACATCGGCCAGCTGCGCGAAACCTCGCTCGCCACCGGCGCGGCCGCCAGCCAGGTGCTGACCAGCTCGACCGAGCTCGAGCAGCAGGCTTCCGTGCTCAAGCAGCAGGTCGACGAATTCCTCACCCACGTCCGCGCCGTCTGAGGACGCTCGCCTAGCGGCGATCTCGGCGAAAGTTTCCCCGCTCAAGAAGTAGCGTGGGGATGGGCCTATGCGTCCGATATTGCTTTGCGCGGTAGCCCTGGCAGCGGCGGCCACACCGGCTTCGGCCACGGTCGAGCACTCGACCCTCGAGGGCGGCACCGAGGGGATCTTCCTCAGCGGCGAGATCGGTGTCGGCAACGCCGTGATCGGCCATTACCTGTCGCAGCTCGGCCTGTCGGAAAAGGCGGTGATCTTCGCCACCAGCGCCTCGCCCTACACCATCAGTTGGCTCATCGCCGCCAACAGCGCGGATGCGGACATCGGCTTCGAAGCCGCTCCACCATCGCTGCCGCGCCCGCCCGAATCATTCCTCGCCCTGTCGGGCCCGCTGCAGAAGGCCCAGGCCGATCCCGCGCAAGTCGCGGCCGCTCCGGAGCCGGGCAATCAAGTCGCCCCCCGGTGCAGGCGGTGGAAACGCTGGCGAAGAAGGCGGTGAAGGGCTCTTAGCCGGCCGGCCCGGTCACCTGAGTAATCGCTCCAGAGCGGCGAGCGCCGCATCCTCGGTGACCAGGTCCGGAAACGAGGCGCGGTGGAACAGCAGGCCCCGGACCAGCGCTTGCACCGCCAGCGCAAACTCGAGCGGGGGCAGCGCCAGTTCGTCGCTGAATCGCTCGAGGTTCACTGCCGACGTCGCGTGCCGCTCGCGCGCCGCGCTCAGGAAGCGCCGACCGAGCTCCGCGCGGCTCAGCACGTAGAGATCGAGCTCGACCAGGAAAGTGAAATAGGCGTGCCCGGCCGGAGTGCCACCGAGGGCCTGCCGGACGATGCGGCGCAGTTGCTCGCGCACCGGCGTGGTGCCGTCGAACGCGACCAGACCGCGCTCGATCCGCTCGTTCGCAACCGCGACCACCAGGTCGCCCTTGCTGGCGAAGCTGCCGTAAATTGCCCCCTTGGTGAGCCCGGCGCGGGCCGCCACCGCGTCGAGGCTGACCGCAGTGATGCCGCGCTCCTGGAACAGCGCGGCGGCTGCATCGAGCAACTTCTCGCGGGTCCGCGCGCGCTTGGTTCCGCGCGGCCTGGGAGTCTTCGTGCTCGACATGCCTGATATAATATACTAGCGGTATTTTATACCAAGGGAATATTTCGGAGAAGCTGCATGGTCGGGAAGCACCTACGGCACATCGCCCTTGCAGCGGTCTCGCTCGCGCCGTTCGCAGGCTTGCCTGCCGTGCCGCTGCGGGCCCAGCCGTCCGGTGATGCCGCGCGCTGCGCAGCGCTGGCGCAGGCCGTCTGGCCCGGGCTCGAGGTCACGGTCACAAACCTCCTCCCTGCCGCGCCGGCGGGCACCCTGCGGATAAATGCCAACTCCTCCGACACCTTCCAGTTCTCTTTGCCCGGTAATTGCCGGGTCGAAGGCATCATCGACCGTCGCGCGGGCGCGGGCGGCGTCGAATATGGCCTGCGTTTCGCGCTCGCGCTTCCGGCGGACTGGAACGGCCGGCTGCTGTTCCAGGGCGGGGGAGGCTGGAACGGTTCGCTCGGCCCGCCCTTCGGATTCGAGCGGAGCGGCAACCCGGCCCTGGCGCGCGGCTTCGCGGTGTTGGCCACCGACGGCGGGCATCGCAATACCGGCAACCCGCTAGCCTTCTTCGCCGACCAGCAGGCATCGCTCGACTTCGCGTTCAATGCCGTGCCGACGGTGACGCGGCTCGCTCAGTACCTTGCCGCGCAATACTACGGCCGCGCGCCGCACCATACCTACAGCTACGGCTGTTCGACCGGCGGACGCGAGGGCATGCTCGCCGCGCAGCGCTCGCCTTTGCTGTTCGACGGAGTGATCGCAGGGGCGCCGGCGATGCAGCCGTGGAACTCGCAACTCGCCGGGTGGAACGCCGAGGTCGCCTTTGCTCGCATCGCGCCAAGGGACGCGGATGGCAAGCGGCTGGTGCGCCAGGCGTTCTCGGCGGCGGACGAGCGGCTGCTGCACACGGCGGTCGCTCGCCAGTGCGACGCGCTCGACGGCCTCGCCGACGGTTACGTCCACAACCTCAAGGCGTGCCGGTTCGATCCGGGAGTGCTTCAGTGCAGCGGCGCGAAAACCGGCAGCTGCCTGAGCGGAGGCCAGGTCGAGGCGCTGCGCACTGCGTTCGGCGGCGCGCGCGACGGCCTCGGCAACCTCGTCACCTCGGGCTTCCCGTGGGACCTCGCTTTGCTCGGCCAGAGCGTCGGCAACGCGGCGAGTGTGCTTCCGAGTTCGGTTCCGACGCAGTTCGGTCTGTGGCCCGAGCCCTTCTCGGTCGACAGCGTGATCGAGGAAGTTCGTAACCATCCGCTCGAGAATCTCAGCGAGACCTCGCGCTGGACGAACCTCTCCACCTTCCACGCCCGTTACGGCAAGATCCTGTTCTACCATGGCGCGGCCGACGCCTGGTTCTCGATCAACGACACCATCGACTACGCCGAACGCCTCGCTGCGGCGAACCCCGGCGCCGACTTCAGTCGCTTCTACGCCGTCCCTGGCATGGGTCACTGCAACGGTGGCGGCACGGACATCTTCGACCTGCTGGGCCCGCTGGTCGAGTGGGTCGAACAGGGCAAGGCGCCACAGACGATCGTGGCGACGAGCACGGTGGAGCCAGGGCTATCGCGCCCGCTGTGCGCCTGGCCGCAGTACGCGCACTACAAGGGTGGTGACCCAAAGGCCGCGGCGAGCTTCGAGTGCCGGAGTTGACCTTGCGCCGCTAGCCCACCGCCACGGCCTCGCCCCCCGCAAACTCTCGCGTCGCGAGGAAGCGCTCGGCATCGAGCGCGGCCATGCAGCCGGTGCCGGCCGCGGTGACCGCCTGGCGGTAGATGTGGTCCATCACGTCGCCGCAGGCGAACACGCCGGGGATGGCGGTCTTGGGGGTGCCGGGCTCGACGATCAGGTAGCCGTTGGCGTCCATCTCCAGCTTGCCCTTGAACAGCTCGGTCGCGGGTGAGTGTCCGATGGCGACGAAGGCGCCTTCGCAGGTGAATTCGCTGGTCTCGCCGCTCTCGGTATCCGCCAGCTTCAGGCCTGTGAGCCCGCCGGCGAGCGGATCGCCGAGGAACGCCTCGACGCGCTTGTTCCAGATCACGGAAATCTTGGGATGGGCGAACAGGCGATCCTGCAGAATCTTCTCGGCGCGCAGCTCGCCGCGGCGATGGATCAGGGTGACGTCGTCCGAATGGTTGGTGAGATAGAGCGCTTCCTCGACCGCGGTGTTGCCGCCGCCGATCACCGCGACTTTCTTGCCGCGGTAGAAGAACCCGTCGCAGGTGGCGCAGGCTGAAACGCCCTTGCCGCCGAGCGCCTCCTCGCCCGGCGCCCCGAGCCACTTGGCCTGTGCGCCGGTGGCGATGACCAGCACCTCGCCCTCGTAGATATCGCCGCTGTCGCCGATCGCGCGGAACGGCGAGCCATTGGCGATATCGACCTCGACGATCGTGTCCCACATCGTGCGCGTGCCGACATGCTCGGCCTGGGCCTGCATTTCCTCCATCAGCCACGGGCCCTGGATCACGTCGCGGAAGCCGGGGTAGTTCTCGACATCGGTGGTGATGGTCAGCTGGCCGCCGGGCTGCAGGCCCTGGACCACCATCGGCGCCATGCCCGCGCGCGCGCCGTAGATCGCCGCGGAATAGCCCGCCGGGCCCGAGCCGATGATCAGCATTTTCGAGGTGTGGGTAGTCATTCGGAGGTCCCGTCAGAGTCGCTTGCCGCTCAGATGGGGATTCCCGTCACGATTCGCGAATCAGGTCGGCGGCCTTTTCCCCGATCATGATCGTCGCCGCGTTGGTGTTGCCGCCGACGATGCGCGGCATCACGCTGGCGTCGGCCACGCGCAGGCCATTGAGGCCGCGAACCTTGAGCTGCGCATCGCACACCGCTTCCGCCCCGGTACCCATCGCGCATGTGCCGACCGGGTGCATCGCGGTGCCGATGAACTGGCGGACCCAGGCGTCGATCTCGTCGGTCGACTGCACGGCGGCGCCGGGCAGCGCCTCGCCCTTCACGACATCGGCGAGCGGCGCGGTGGCGAGGATTTCGCGCATCTGCGGGATAGCCCGCCGGAAGAACGCGCGGTCGTTCTCGGTCGAAAGCACGTTGGAGAGGATGCGCGGGCTCTGCGCCGGGTCGGCCGAGGCGAGCTTGACCCAGCCCCGGCCTTCGGGGCGCAGCAAGACCACCGCCATCGCCACCACGTCGGGCTGCGGCGCCTTGACGCCGGGGAACCACGGCCGGGCGAGGATCGAGGTCGGCTGGAACAGGCACTGCGCATCGGGTCGCTCGAGCTCGGGGCGGGTCTTGATGAAGCCATTGGCCGTAACCGGCATATTGGCAATGCGGCCCTTGCCCGTAAGGGCCCATTCGATGACCGAGCGCGTCAGCCGGTCGAAGCGCAGCTCGTTGGTCAGCGTAACTTCGCGCATCGCGTTCCAGACCATGGCGATCGAGGGATGATCCTGCAGGTTGCGGCCGACGCCGGGGAGATCGTGGACCACATCGATGCCCAGCTCGCGCAGTTCGTCGGCGGGGCCGATGCCCGAGAGCAACAGCAGTTGCGGCGAGTTGTAGGTGCCGCCCGAGAGGACGATTTCGCGCGCGGCTTCGAGGCAGTGGTGCTGCCCGGCCTGGCGGTAGTGCAGCGCCACCGCGCGGCCGTTCTGCACCTCGAGCCGCGTCGCCAGCGCGCCGGTGATCACTCGCAAGTTCGGCCGCCCCATCGCCGGGATCAGGAAGCGCGCCGAAGTGCTTCCTCGGTGCCCCTGGTGGATCGAGATGTCGGGCGAACCCCAGCCTTCCTGGTCGGGCCCATGGTGGTCGATCTGCGTCTTGTAGCCGAGCGCGTTCACCGCCTCGATGAAGCGCGGGAACAGCCGCGTGTCGGGAATATGCTTGGCGATCGACATCGGCCCGCCGTGGGCGTGGTAGCGGTCGGCCGCGCCCCAGTGGTTCTCGCTCCGCTTGAAGTACGGCAACACGTCCTCGTAGCTCCAGCCGTCGAGGCCCAGCTGGCGCCACTCGTCGTAGTCGCGGGCGTTGCCGCGGGCATAGAGCATGCCGTTGATCAACGAGGAGCCGCCGAGCCCCTTGCCGCGCGGCTGGCGCAGGCAGCGGTCATTCGCGAATGGCTCTGGCTCGCCCTGGTACGACCAGTTGAAGCGCTTGTCGGCCATGACCATCGGGAAGGCGATCGGCATCGCCAGCAACGGGTGGCGCTGGCGCGGGCCAGCCTCGATCAGCGTAACCGTGACGTTCGGATCCCCGGAGAGGCGCGCGGCGACCACTGCCCCCGCCGAGCCCGCACCGACGACGATGTAATCGGTCGCTTTCATGTGCTCGAGTAGCGGCCCGATTTGATCTGCACGATCTTGCCGCCCGCCGTGCGGTACATGTTGATCGATTGCACGATCCGCACGTCGCCCTTCATCGTCGGCCACAGCTCGAAGTCGGGCCAGTCCTTGATGGTGGTGAACTTTGTCCGGCTATGCAGCGCGGCGCCATCGGCAGCGACGATCAGGTCGATCACTTCGAGCTCCTCGGCGATGTGGTCGAACACTCCGGTGTAGAAATCGACGATGCCTTGCGCGCCGACGATCTGCTTGCGGTCGCCGAGGTTGAACTCGACGTCGTCGGCGTAATATTTCGAAAACCCGGCGAAATCGCGCGCGTTGAAGGCGGCGATGTAAGTGCGGAAATCGGCTTCGGTCATGCGGCTTCCTTTTCAATTGCAGGCAGCGAGCGGCCGCGGATCAGGTCGCTGGCCTTTTCGGCGATCATGATGGTCGGGCCATTGGTGTTGCCGCCCGGCACATCGGGCATGACCGAGGCATCGACCACGCGCAGGCCGGCGATGCCATGCACGCGCAGATCGGGATCGACCACGGGGCCGATGGCGCAAGTCCCGACCGGATGCTGCGTTACGCCGGCGGTCGCGCGGATGTGTGTGTCGATTTCGGCGTCGGACTGGACCTCGATGCCGGGCAAGACCTCGCGAGCGATCAGCCCGGCCATCGGTTCGGTCGCGTAGATCTTGCGCGCCAGGCGCAGGCCCGCCCGAGCGGTAGTGAAATCGGCCTCGTTGTCGAAAATGTTGAGCTGGATCGCGGGCAGGTCGCGCGGATCGGCGGACTTGAGCGTGACCTGCCCGCGCGCCTGCGGATGGAGCAGGATTACGTCGGCGGAGAAGCAATGCTCGGGGCTTTTCACCAGCCCCGGAAACCACAAATGCGCGGAAAGCTTCACCGGGTTCGAGAACAGCTGCACGTCGGGCTGCGCGAGGCGCGGATCGGTGCGCAGCAGCGGGTTGGCGCTGTTGAGCTGGCGCGCAAATGGCCCGGTGCCGAACAGGTACCACTGCGCCACCGCGCGCGCGGCGCGGTCGAAGCGCAGCTGGTTGACGAAGGTGATCGGGCCCCTGGCGGCGAATTCGAGCGGCACGCGCGGGTGCTCGGCGAGGTTGCGGCCGACGCCGGGCAGGTCGTGGACCACCGCGATGCCGCGTTCGGCGAGGTGCTCGGCCGGGCCGATGCCCGAGAGCATCAGCAATTGCGGCGAGTTGTATGTGCCGCCCGAAAGGATCGTCTCGCCCGCCAGCGCGGTGCGGAGTTCACCGCCGACCTCGTATTCGACACCCACGGCGCGGCCATCCCCGACCAGCACCCGCCTTGTCAGCGCGTTGGTCACCACCGCCAGATTCGACCGCGCCATCGCCGGCTTGAGATAGGCCTCGTATGTCGAGGCGCGGCGGCCCTTCTCGTCGATGGTCAGCTCGACCAGGCTGGCGCCTTCCTCGGCCCCCGCGTGGATGTCCTCGGTCACCGGCAGGCCGGCATTGGCGATGGCCCGCATCAGCTCGTCGTGGAGCAGGTACTGGGTGTTGTTCTTCGTCACCGGCAGCGGCCCGGACGAACCGTAATTCGCGGTCCCGCGCCAGCTGCGCTCCATCCGCCGGAAATAGGGCAGCACTTCGGCATGGCTCCAGCCGCGCGCGCCCTTCTGCGCCCAACGGTCGTAGTCGGCGCTGTGCCCGCGCATATAGACCATCCCGTTGATCGAGCTCGACCCGCCGAGCAGCCGCCCGCGCGGCAGGAACAGCTTGCGGCCGTTGAGCGTCGGCTCGGGCTCGGTCATCATCCGCCAGGTCAGCTCGGGCTTGAGCATGGCCTTCATCATGCCGAGCGGCATGCGGATGAGGAACTTGTCCGCCCCGCCGCCGGCCTCGAGCAGCAGCACGCGGGTGCGCGGGTCCTCGCTCAGCCGCGCCGCGAGCACGCAACCGGCCGATCCCGCGCCGACGATCACGTAGTCGAACCGCCCCTCCAGAAACCCTCTCCTATGGTAAGCAGTGCTTACAAACCCTATGCGCTGGGCAACTACGACCGACAAGCCGTGGAGAGCGAGCCGTGACCGTCCAGACCCCGATCGAGAACCGCATGGAGGCCTTCCGCGAGCGCTGGAGCGGCAAGGTCGGCAAGATGCTGATCGGCGGCGACTGGCGCGAGGCGGCGAGCGGCGAGACGTTTGCCACCGAGGACCCGAGCACCGGCGAGAAACTCGCCGATGTGGCGAGCGCGGGCGAGGCGGACGTGGATGCCGCGGTGGCCGCGGCTCGCGGCGCGTTCGAGGGCGCCTGGTCCAAGGTCAAGCCCGACGAGCGGGCGCGGCTGATCAACAGGCTCGCCGACCTGATCGAGGCGCGCGGCGAGGAGCTGGCGCTGACCGAAACGCTCGATGTCGGTCGCCCGATCCAGTTTTCGCGCATGATCGACGTCGGCGGCGCAATCGGTCAGCTGCGCTACCAGGCCGGCTGGGCGAGCAAGATTCAGGGCGAGACCAACGAGCTGTCGGCGCCCGGCGAATGGCTCAATTACGTTTTGCGCGAGCCCGTCGGCGTGGTCGGCCAGATCGTGCCGTGGAATTTTCCGCTGGCGATGGCCTGCGGCAAGCTTGGCCCCGCGCTCGCCGCGGGCTGCACGGTTGTGCTCAAGCCCGCCGAGCAGACGCCGCTTTCGACGATCATTCTCGCCGAACTGGCGCTCGAGGCGGGCTTTCCCGAGGGCGTGATCAACGTGGTCACCGGCTATGGCCGCACCGCCGGAGCGGCGCTGGCGAGCCATATGGACGTCGATAAGGTGGCCTTCACCGGCTCGACCCCGACCGGCCGCGCGATCATCGAGGCCTCGAAGAGCAACTTCAAGCGGATCACCCTCGAACTCGGCGGCAAGTCGCCCACGTTCATCTTCGCCGACGCCGACCTCAAGAAGGCGATCCCCGCGGCGGCGATGAGCATCTTCTTCAACGCCGGGCAGGTCTGCGCCGCCGGTTCGCGGCTGTTCGTGCAGGAGGAAGTCGCCGACCAGGTGCTCGAAGGCATTGCCGGCATGGCGAAAATGCTGCGCGTCGGCCACACGCTCGACCCCGAGACGATGATCGGGCCCTTGGTGAGCGAAGTGCAGCTCGACCGGGTGACCGGCTACATCGACAGCGGCCGCCAGGAAGGCGCCAATGTGCTGGTCGGCGGCACCCGCAAGGACGGGCCCGGCTGGTTCGTCGAGCCGACCGTGCTGGTCGACACCGAGGCGAGCATGAAGGTCCGCCGCGAAGAGATTTTCGGCCCGGTGCTGTGCGCGACGCGCTTTTCGGGCGAGGACGACGCCGACCGGCTGGCCTCGCTCGGCAACGAGACCGAATACGGCCTCGCCGCGACGATCTGGACCCGCGACATCGGTATGGCCCACCGCCTTGCCCGCCGCCTCAAGTCCGGCACCATCCGCATCAACGGCGCGGGCGGCGTCGACCCGGCCAGCCCGCTCGGCGGCTACAAGGCCAGCGGCTGGGGCCGCGAGAACGGCAAGGCCGGGATCGAGGCCTACACCGAACTCAAGAGCGTCTCGGTGGCGCTGGATTAGGGGGCCGCGAAGCGGCTACGGCGACACTTCGCGCTCGTAGGCTTCGAGAAGCTGCCACAAACGGTCGGAGTCATTTCCGGCCATCTCCACAGCATTGCGGACAGCGTAGTATTCGATTTCGCCAATGATACGGCCTCGCCGGACCACGCGTTGAACATCCCGCGAGAGCGTCGCTCGCATATCGGACAAGGTGAGCAGGCCCTGCTTCCTTAGGCGATCGTCGATCGCGGCGACACGGTCGGGGGTCCATTCTTCGGCGAAATCGACGCAGTCGTTGACCGCCATCGCCAAGCCCTTACGGGCGTTCGCCGGGGACGCCGCGAAAGTCTTATCGAGAAACTTGATCGGATCACTCTCGGGGCGGGCCTCGGGGAACAACTCCGGTGCCATGACAGCGAGCCAAGCTCGCATCTGCTCGTAGTTCTGGGCGTCGACTTTCAAGGCGCCCGCCCCACCGCGTCGAAGGCGAAATCGAGCGATACCGCGTTGGCGACGCCTGGCGCGGACTCGCCTGTGCCGATTTCGAAGGCCGTGCGGTCGATGCTGGCACTGCCTTCGACGCGGCGGCGCAGGCCGTTGCCCGAGAGGGTGAAGGTCAGCGGCTGCGAGCGGCTGGCGCCCTTGAGCGAGAGCGTACCGCTGGCGCTGTAGCGGCCCGGGCCGGTGCGGCGGACCGAGGTCGAGCGCCAGGTCGCGGTCGGACTGGCGAGAATGTCGAAGAATTCGGGGCCTTCTATCGTCGCGTCCATCGAGGCGTCGCCGAGCGCGGCGCTGGCGAGGCCGACGGTGATGACGATCTCGGCGCTCTCGGGGTTGTCGGGGTCCATGCGGATCGTGCCGCTCCACTCGGAGAAGCTGCCGCGAATCGGGCCGTCGCCGCCGGCAACCGAGAAGCCGAGGCGGCCGCCCGGCTGGATCGTCCACACCGGCGGCGGGCCGGGCTCGTCCACGACGGCCGTGGTTTCCGCGGCCTCGGGCGTCGGGGTAGCCGTCGGCGATGCCTCGAGCGGGACGCGCGCCGTGTTGGATTGCTGCTCGTAACCGCCGGCCGCGACGACATCGCTGGCGACCTTCATCCCCGTGGCGAAGTAAACCACGACCACCGCCAGCGCGAGCAGGCCCGCAACCCAGGCCTTGCCGCCCGGCGCGATGCGCCGCAGCAGGCCATCCTTGAGGAAAAGCTGGTGCCTGAGCGCGCCCGCAACGTGCAGCACGATCAGCGCGATGCCGATCCAGGCGAGCAGCTCGTGGCCTTCCTCGGCCAGCTCGTGGACCGCGTTCGAGATCGGCAGGTGTGGCCAGGGGACCACGCCGAACAGCAGCGTCGGCACCTCGATGCGCGAGGTCGAAACCACCGCCCACCCGGTCAGCGGCATGCCGATCATGAACACGTAGAGCAGCGCGTGCACCGCCCTGGCGAGGAACCCCTGGAACCCGCCCTCGACCGCGGGCGGAGGCCGGTGCGTCAGCCGCCACGCAAGCCGGGCGAGGCTGAGCAGCAGGATGGTAATCCCGACCGACTTGTGCAGCTGGAACAGCGCGAAGCCGCTGTCGTTCTTGGGCATCGCGAAGCCGAGCGCGAGCTGGAAGCCGAGCGCCAGTGCGATCGTCCAGTGCAGCAGCACCGCCACCGCGCTGTAGCGCTGCTGCGCCGCTTCAGGATTCACGCTCGCCATGCTTCGCTCCGACCGTAACGCCGGGCTTTTGCCGCTCGATTTGCCCTTTGGCTAGTCCAGCCGTGCCCGCTCCATTCGCGGCGTCAGCCAGTGGACGATGGCAAGGGCGACGAAATAGGCGCTGCCGGCGACGATGAAGATCGGCGTGTAGCTGCCGATCCGATCGAGCACCTGGCCGGTGTAGAGGCTGAAGATCATGCCCCCGACCGCGCCGACCGTGCCGCCTATCCCGACCACGCTGCCGACCGCGCTGCGCGGAAACAGGTCCGAGGGCAGCGTGTAGAGATTGGCCGAGAACGCCTGGTGGGCCGCCGTCGCGAGGCCGATCACCAGCACCGCCACCCACAGGTCGTCGTAGTATTGGGCGAAGAAGATCGGCGTGACCGCGAAGGCGCAGGCCAGCATGGTCATCTTGCGCGCGTAATTGACCGTCTTGCCGGCCTTGATCATCCGCGACGAGGCCCAGCCGCCCGCCACCGAGCCGACGTCGGACAAGAGGTAGATCGCGACCAACGGCGGGCCGAACTGGAGGATGTTGAGCTCGTAACGGTCGGCGAGGAAGCCCGGCAGCCAGAACAGGAAGAACCACCAGATCGGATCGATGCAGAACTTGCCGAGCGCATAGGCCCAGGTCTCGCGCCGCACGGCGATGCTGCGCCACGGCAGCGGCGTTGCCGGATCGTCGGGATCCTGCTGGATATGGGCGAGTTCAGCCGCAGAGACGCGCTTGTGCTCGGTGGGACGGCGATACATGGCGAGCCAGGCGATCAGCCACACCGAAGTGGCCACGCCGGTGATGACGAAAGCTGCGCGCCATCCGTAAGCGACCACCAGGAAGGGCACGACCAGGGGCGTCACGATCGCGCCGATATTGGCGCCGGCATTGAATAGCCCGATGGCGAAGGCGCGCTCCTTGGCCGGGAACCATTCGGTGACCGCCTTGATGCCGGCCGGGAAGTTCCCCGCCTCGCCGATGCCGAGGCCGAAGCGGGCCATCGCGAACTGGGTGACGGAATGGACGCCGCCGTGGGCGATATGCGCCAGCGTCCAGATCACGAAGGCGATGGCATATCCCAGCCGCGCGCCGATCAGATCGACGAGCCGGCCGAAGCCGATGTATCCGATCGCGTAGGCGGTCTGGAACCAGAACACGATGTTGGCGTAATCGATCTCGCTCCAGCCAAGGTCCGCCATCAGGGTCGGCTTGAGCACGCCGATCATCTGCCGGTCGACGTAGTTGATGACCGTCGCCAGGAAGAGCAGGCCGACGATGACCCAGCGGTACGAGCCTACTCGCGCCGCCGCGCCCTCGATCGTCGCGTTCGGGGTCTCGGACATCCTGCTCTCTCCCTTGGGCCGCCGTTATTCGGGGCGTGCCGCAACCAATTTGCATGTCAGTACGAGGTCTTCCCGGAACCGGGCCTCGACCAACTGACCGGGCCTGACCGGATGGACGCCGGTGACGGCGCCGCTGGAAATCCATTGCCCCGCGGTCAGCGCGATGCCGCGCCGGGCCATCAGAGCGAACAGGAACCGCGCCGCCCCGATCGCCCCATCGGGGAAGGAGGCGGCGGCGCGGCCGCTGCCCACCGGAACGCCGTCTATCAAAGTGGAAACCTCCCAGCCGTCGAAGCCGCTGGAGCGCCAATGCGGGATTTCCGGGCCGACGACGAGGCCGTTGTTGTTGCCGAAATCGGAAATCACCGCGGCCGGGCCCAGTTCGTTGATCGAGCGCAGCGGCGAGCTGGCGATCTCGATCCCGGCATGGACCGCATCGATCAGGTCGGCGGTCTCGTCGAGGCTGTAAGTGACCTTGCCGGCTGGCGGTGCGCGGCCGATCTTGAGCAGGAATTCCGCCTCTGCGGCGGCAAAGCCGGCGGCAAACACGGGCATCTCGACGGCCGAGCCGTTGGTTCGGGCGGCGGTCGGGGAGAAAATCGGCCCCGCCAGCCGGTCGGTGCCGAAGCGGTCGCTGAGCGGCGAAGGCACCAGGCCGACCTTCCAGCCGATCACCGGCCGTTGCCAGCGCTGGATCGCCTCGTCCTGGATGGCATAGGCTTCGTCGAGCGTTGCCGGCAATCGGCCGGGATAGGCGTCGAGGCCGCCGGCCGAACGGCGCGCGTCGAGGAATTGCCCTGCGATCCGGCTGTTTTCACTCTCAGGGGTCAAACCTGGCTCCCACGCGGTATTTGCGGACTGCTAGTGGAAACCGGTGTCATAAGCAACCACGACGTCGCCAACTGTGTAGAACCGCCGCAAACAACGCGTTTGGCAGGACAGCAAGGGTGGAATCGACTTGAGACATCGGGAAACCGGTGTCAGGCTAAAGCCGCTCGCCATCAAGAGCAAGGCCGCCTAATCCCTCCCCTGGAAGGAGCGATGCCGTCTTGAAAAGCAGCGCAGGCCAAAACGGCGCAGGCCGCAATGCCAAGCCGACGATCAACGACGTCGCGCGCCTCGCCGGCGTTTCCAAGAAGACCGTCAGCCGGGTGATCAACCGCTCGGCCCTGCTCAACGACGACACGCGCGAGCGGATCGAGAAGGTGATTCGCGAGCTCGGTTACGTGCCCAACCCGCAGGCGCGCGCACTGGCGCTCGGGCGCAACTCGCTCATTGGCCTGATCCACGACAATCCCAACGCGCAGATGGTGCTCAACATGCAGCAGGGAATCCTGGAGGCGCTGCAGGCGACCGAGTTCGAGATGGTGGTGCGGCCGGTCGATCGCAACTCGTCGATGTTGCTCGACGACGTGCGCGACTTCCTCGAGCGGCAACGGCTGTTCGGCGTCGTCCTGCTGCCGCCTATCAGCGAGAACGACGCTCTGGCGCGGCTGTGCGACGAGGTCGGCTGCCGCTACGTCCGGCTGGGCTCGGTGCAGCTCGACGACGCCGCGCACATGGTCGCCTCGAACGACCGCGAAGCAGTCCGGGAGGCCATCGAGTACCTGATTCGCGAAGGCCACCGGCTGATCGGGCTCATTGAGGGCCCGGACGGTTTCCGCTCGGCGCGCGAGCGACGGCTCGGCTTCGAAGATGCGCTCGCCGCGGCCGGCCTCAAGCTGCCGCGCAGCCTGATCGCCGGCGGCAACTATACCTTCGAGACCGGCGTCACCGCGGCCCACCGCCTGTTCGACCTGTCGCCGCGGCCGACGGCAATCTTTGCCAGCAACGACGAGATGGCCGCCGGCGTGGTGTTCGCGGCGCGCGAGCGCGGCGTGGCCGTGCCCCAGGAGCTTTCGGTAATCGGCTTCGACGACACCCCGATCGCCGCGCACATCTGGCCGCCGCTGACCACGGTGCGCTGGCCGATCGTGTCGATGGCCCGCTCGGCGGCGCGCAAGCTTGTCGGCGACATCGTCGACGGACGCGGCGCCGAATCGCATCCCTCGATGCTCCCCTCGACCTTGGTCAAGCGAGCCTCGGTGGCGCCTCCGCCCTAGGCGTACCGGTTCGGCCTTGCCGTCAAGTCTGACACCGGTTACCTGTGCGCGTGCATCCGGAGGCCGCCATGTTCGAACGCACTTACTACGCCACCCATCCCGACATGATGGAGTGCGTTTCCAACGACGAATTGCGCGAGCGCTATCTGATCGAAGGCCTGTTCCGCGACGGCGAAGTGGTGCTCAACTACACCCATGCCGACCGCTTCGTGATCGGCGGGGTGGCGGTCGGCGGAGCACCTGTGGCGCTGCCGGCGCAGACCGAACCAGCCTCCGCGGCGGGCCACTCGTTTCTCGAGCGCCGCGAGCTCGCCGTGGTCAACATCGGCACGGCCGCCGGCGCCGTCACCGTCGACGGCGAGACGTTCGAGCTCGGCAACAAGGACTGCCTCTACGTCACGATGGGCGCGCAGGAGGTCGTGTTTTCGGGCGCCGGAGCGCGCTTCTATCTGGCCTCATGCCCCGCGCACAAAGCGTTCCAGACCCGCAAGCTGGAAATTGCCCAGGCCAATGCGCTCGAACGCGGCAGCCTCGAGGAATCGAACGAGCGGACTATCTACCAGCTGGTGATCCCCGGCGTCTGCGACAGCGCCCAGTTGGTCATGGGCCTGACCGTGCTCAAGCCCGGCTCGGTGTGGAACACCATGCCGCCGCACATCCACGAGCGGCGCAGCGAGATCTATTTCTACTTCGAGCTCGACGACCTGGCCAAGGACCGCGTCTTTCACTTCATGGGCGAAGGCGAAGCGACACGGCATCTGGTGGTCAAGAACGAGGAAGCGGTGATCTCGCCGGTGTGGTCGATCCACATGGGCTCGGGCACCAAGGCCTACGCCTTCATCTGGGCGATGGCCGGCGAGAACCAGGACTATACCGACATGAACGTGCTCGACATTTGCCAGTTGCAATAGGACTCGATTCGATGACCCATCCCTTCGACCTTACCGGCCGCGTCGCGCTGGTGACGGGCGCCAACACCGGCATCGGCCAGGGTATCGCCCTGGCGCTGGCCGGCGCAGGCGCGGATCTCGCGGTGGTCGGCCATATCGCTCCTGACGAGACAATCGAGCAGGCGACGGCGATGGGCAGCCGCGCCGTGTTTATCGAGGCAAATCTGCTGTCGATCGAGCCCGTTGGCGCAGTGGTGGAAGAGGCGCTGGCCGCGCTTGGCGGGCTCGACATCCTGGTCAACAACGCCGGCATCATTCGCCGCGCCGACGCCGTGGAGTTCAGTGAGGAGGACTGGGATGCGGTGATGGACATCAACCTGAAGACCGTGTTCTTCCTGTGCCAGGCCGCAGGCCGCCACATGCTCGAACAGGGCCGCGGCAAGATCATCAACATCGCCTCGATGCTGAGCTTCCAGGGCGGCATCCGCGTGCCGAGCTACACCGCCTCCAAGAGCGGTGTTGCCGGCATCACCAAGCTGCTCGCCAATGAGTGGGGCGGGCGCGGCGTCAACATCAATGCCATCGCGCCCGGCTATATCGCCACCGACAACACCGCCCAGTTGCGCGCCGACGCCGATCGCAGCCGCGCCATTCTCGACCGCATTCCGGCCGGCCGATGGGGAGAACCCGCCGATCTCGGCGGTGCCGCGGTGTTCCTCGCTTCGCCGGCCTCGGACTACGTCAACGGCCATGTGCTCGCCGTCGATGGCGGCTGGCTGGCGCGCTGAAATGGCGGGCCGCGTCGTCTGCTTCGGCGAGCTACTGCTGCGGCTGAGCGCGCCCGGGCGCGAGCTGCTGCTCCAGGCGCCACGGCTCGACCTTGCCTTCGGTGGCGCCGAGGCGAATGTCGCGGTCGGGCTTGCCTGCCTCGGCCACGAGGCCGCCATGGTCAGCCGTGTCCCCGACAACCGCCTTGGCGAGGCCGCGATCGGCTATCTGCGCCGCCACAAGGTCGACGCCTCCGCCGTCGCCGCCGCCGAAGGGCGGATGGGCCTCTACTTTCTCTCGCCCGGCGCCGGCCTGCGCGCTTCGGAAATTACCTACGACCGCGAGCACAGCGCTTTCGCTCTCGCCGGCCCGGGCGAATTTGACTGGGACCTGCTGCTCGACGGCGCCGCGCTGTTCCACCTCTCGGGCATTACCCCGGCGCTCGGGCCGCGTTCCGCCGAACTGGCCATCGCCGCCGCCGAGGCGGCAGCGGCTCTGGGTGTGCCGATCTCGTTCGACGGCAATTACCGCGCCCAGCTGTGGCAGCGTTGGGATTCGAACCCGCGCGAGCTCCTGACGCGCCTTGTCGGCAAGGCGACCTATCTGTTCGGCAACCACCAGGACGTCGCGCTCCTGCTCGGTCGCGAATTCGCCGGGGAGGGGGAGGCGCGGCGGCGTGACGCTGCGCAGGCGGCCTTCGACGCCTTTCCGAGCCTGGCGCTGGTCGCCTCGACCGCCCGCCACGTCGAAGACGCCGACACCCACCGTATTGCGGCCCGCATCGATGCCCGCGACGGCGCCACGCAGACCGAGGAAGTGACGCTGGCCGGCATCGTCGATCGCATCGGCGCCGGCGACGCCTTCTGCGCCGGGGTGCTTCATGGCGTGTTGAGTGGCCGCGATCTCGACTGGACTGCCCGCGCCGGCCTCGCGCTCGCCGCGCTCAAGCACAGCCTGCCGGGCGACGCGAGCCTGTTCGGCCGGCGCGACATCGAGGCTTTCCTGGGCGGGCCCCTCGACGTCAGGCGATGAACGACCTTCGCAAGCCAGCCGGAAAGGCCGGTCTTGACAGGACGATTGCAACGGCTCACAACCTTATGACACCGGTTACTCTAAGCGAGGCCGGAAAGGCGACTGCGGCGAACGTGGCACCAGGGAGAGGGACCGAAGCGGGCCGGAAGAGGCGCGCAATCCTTCAAACGCGGTGCAAACCGGAGCGTGCGCAGGCCTTTTCGGACCCACGAAAGAAACCGGTGTCACAAAGGGGGCGTCGGGACGCGCTCAGGCTGGAGGGACGAGTTATGACTTCGAATCTGGACATCTGCCCGCGCAAGCGCTCCCAGACCCGCCTGTTCGCGGCCACTTCGCTGCTGGCACTCGCCTGCCTGCCGCAGGCCGCCTGGGCCCAGGATGATCCCGCGCCGGCGACCGAAGCGGAGGAGAGCGATGACGATGTGATCGTCGTCACCGGCTTCCGCGCCTCGGTGACCGCGGCGCTCGGCGCCAAGCGCAACGAGACCGGCATCACCGACGTCATCGTCGCCGAGGACATCGCCGATTTCCCCGACCAGAACCTCGCCGAATCGCTGCAGCGCATTCCCGGCGTCTCGATCGATCGCGACGCCGGCGAAGGCCGCACCATCACCGTCCGCGGCCTCGGCTCGGACTTTACCCGAATCCGCCTCAACAGGCTCGAGGCGCTCGCCACAACGGGCGGCACCGACAGCTCGGGCGGCGCGAACCGCAGCCGCGGCTTCGACTTCAACGTCTTCGCGTCCGAGCTGTTCAGCCGACTGACCGTGCGCAAGAGTGCTTCGGCGGAAGTCGATGAAGGCTCGCTGGGCGCCACCGTCGACCTCAGGACCGGGCGCCCGTTCGACTATGGCGACTTCGTCGTCTCGGCGAGCGGCCAGATGGGCTACAACGATCTCGCCGAGAGCTGGGATCCGCGCGGCGCCTTGCTCGTCTCGAAGACTTTCGCGGATGGGCAGTTCGGCGTGCTCGCCTCGGCCGCCTACAGCAGGCGCGGCCTGTTCGAGGAGGGATTCAGCTCGGTCCGCTGGGATGGTGGCACCAGCGTCGGCGGGTTCTGCTCGCCGGTCGGGGACGTACCTCTCAACCCGACCGCGGGCGGCGCCAATTGCGGCAACGCACCCAACATCCCCGGCTACACCGCCGGCGCGCGCCTGCCCAACACTCCGGGCAATCAAGCCGAGCATAACGAAGCTTCGCTGGCCACCAACGTCCATCCCCGGCTGCCGCGCTACGGCCGGCTGACCCACGACCAGGAGCGGATCGGCGTCACCGTCGCGCTGCAGGCCGAGCCCTGGGCCGGCTCACTGTTCACCGCCGATTTTCTCTTTGCCGACCTCAAGGCCACCCGGCAGGAAGATTTCCTCGAGGCGATCTCGTTCAGCCGCACCGCCGCGCAGGGCGGCAAGCCGCAGACCAGCGTTGTCGAAGCCGAATACGACCCCAACGGCAATCTCCTCTACGGGGTGTTCAACGGCGTCGATGTGCGCTCGGAATCGCGCTTCGACGAGCTGCATACCAAGTTCTTCCAGTATCAACTGGAATGGGAGCAGGAACTGACCGACCGGTTTCGCTTCAACCTGCTCGCCGGGCGCTCGACGTCCGAGTTCCGCAACCCGTTCCAGACCACCACCACGCTCGATGCGCCCAACGTCAATGGTTACGCGATCGACTTCCGCCAGAGCCGCGCGCAGCCGACCATCTCCTATCCGTTCGATCCGACCAGCACCACCGGGCCGCTGACCATCATCGGCACCCCGCCCGGCGTCACCCCGGCCAACTTCACGCCGTCGGAAATCCGCATTCGCCCGCAGGGGGCCGACAACAGCTTCACTACCTTCCGCGGCGACGTGGCGTGGGATGGTCTACCCGATCTCCTGACGCTGAAGGCTGGCGCCTTCTATCGCAAATACGAGTTCGACACGTTTGAATTCCGCCGCGTCAACCAGACCGACTCGATCCTCGCCTTGCCGGCCGGGACGACGCTCGCATCGGTCACTAGCGTGCTCACCGGATTCAACAGCGGCGGCGGAGTCAACAGCTGGCTGATTCCCAACCTCCAGGCTATCGCCAGCCTCTATAACATCTATTGCAACTGCCTGCGCACCGGCGCCGCCGGCGGGCCCGACGACTTCACCTTGTCGAGCGTGACCAACGGCAACGCCCGCGGCAACAACCGCGCGGTGACCGAAAAGGATACCGGCGGCTATTTCCAGCTCGACATCACCGAAGAGCTGTTCGGCCGGCCGCTACGCGGCAATCTCGGCGTGCGCTACGTCAAGACCGACCTGGTGGCCGAGGGTTACCAGGCGCTCGGCGGCGGCACGCTGACAGTGGTCGAGCGGTCCTATGACGACTGGTTGCCGTCGGCGAACTTCTCGCTCGACGTCACCGACGAATTCATCGTCCGCCTCGCCGCGGCGCGGGTGATGGCGCGACCGCAGCTCGGCTTCATGTCGCCCGGCGGTTCGATCAACACTACCGGCCAGCTGACCATCACCACCGGCAACCCGCTGCTCGACCCGTTCCGCGCCACCACGGTGGACGCCAGCTTCGAGTGGTATTTCGCTCCGGAATCGCTGATCGCGGTCGGCCTGTTCTACAAGCACATCGGCACCTTCATCCAGAATCTCAGGACCGAGATTCCGTTCAACGCCACCGGGCTTCCGCTGAGCCTGCTGCCGTCCAACTTCACCGGCAACGAGCTGTTCCTGGTCACCGCGCCGATCAACACCGAGGGCGGGGCGCTCAAGGGCTTCGAGATCAGCTATCAGCAGCCGCTGCGCTTCCTGCCCGGGCTGCTCAAGAACCTGGGCGTGATCGCCAACTTTACGCTGGTCGAATCGAAGATCGACTACGTCACCTCGGCGACCAACGCCGCGCTGATCCAGGACGATCTCATCAACCTTTCGCCGAGGAGCTGGAACGGGACGCTCTACTATGACGACGGCCGCTTCAACATCCGCGGCTCGGTCTCCTATCGCAGCGATTATCTCCAGCGCGTGCCGGCGCAGAACGTCGCCAATGACGTCGAGGGCAAGAATTCGACGCTCAATGTCGACGCCGCGGCCTCGTTTGCGATCACCGACCAGATCACCCTGACCGCCGAGGGGATCAACCTGACCGACGAATACAACGACCAGTTCGTCGACCGGGACCGCAACAGCCCGTCCGTCGTCCATCATACCGGGCGCCAGTTCTACCTCGGTGCGCGCGTCCGTTTTTGACGCCGCTGCCGCGTTGCTGCTGGGCCTCTGCGCGCTTCCTGCAGAGGCCCAGCCGCTCGCTTTTCCGGGAGCCGAAGGCGCCGGGCGCCACGCGGCCGGCGGGCGCGGCGGCGCGGTGTTGAAGGTGACCAGCCTCGCCGACGATGGTTCGGGCAGCCTGCGAGCGGCGGTGGAAGCGCGCGGGCCGCGCACCATCCTGTTCGACGTCTCCGGGACCATCCAGCTCGCCTCCGATCTGGTCATCCGCGAGCCCCGCGTCACGATCGCCGGGCAGTCTGCCCCCGGCGGCGGCGTGGCCCTGACCGGCGGCACGCTGATCGTCCGCGCCGACGACGTGGTGATCCGCCACATCCGGGTGCGGCGCGGCGACCGCAATCCGGGCGAAGGCGATTCGATCTGGATCGCCGGTGGGCGGCGGGTGATTCTCGATCATGTCTCGGCCAGCTGGTCCATCGACGAGACGCTGTCGGCCTCGGCGCGCTACGAGGAGGGCGGCTTCTACGACCTCACCGTGCAATGGTCGATTATCGCCGAATCGCTGCGCCGCTCGCAACATGCCAAGGGCGAGCACGGCTATGGCAGCCTGATCCGCGGCGGACGCGGCGCGCGGATCAGCTTTCACCACAACCTGTGGGCGCACCATGTTGCGCGCATGCCGCGCCCGGGCAACTACGCCGGGCCCGAGGCGGACCCCGAAGGTCCGCTGATGGAGTTCCGCTCGAACGTCTTCTACAACTGGGGTCGCGGCTTTGCCGGTTACAACGACGACGAGGCTACGCTGATCCGCTACAGCTTCATCGACAATGCCTACCTCGCCGGCCCCGACAGCGAAGGCGCGCTCGCCTTTCGCGACAACAACCGCCTGGCGCGGGCCTGGTTCGCCGGCAACAGCATGAACGGCGTGATCCCTGCCGATCAGTGGTCGCTGGTTGGAGGTCGGCTGGCGGAAGGCTATCGACTCGCGGGCCCGGTTGAGGTCGCACCGGTCGCGAGCGATCCCGCGCCATCGGCCTTCGAGCGCGTGCTGGCCAGCGCCGGGGCCTGGCCGCGCGACGGCGTCGATGCGCGTGTCATGGCCAGCGTTCGCACCCGCGGGGGCAGCCACATCGACAGCCAGCAGGAAGTGGGCGGCTGGCCCGAACTCGCCTCGGGAACGGCCGAGCCGGACGGCGACGGCGACGGCATGCCGGATGCGTGGGAGCGCCGCCACGGCTTCGACCCTGGCGCTGCCGACGGCAACGGCGATCGCGACAGCGACGGCATGACCAACCTCGAGGCCTGGCTCGCCGAGCGGGCGGCGGCGCTGGCGGCATGAGCATCGCCCGGTTCATGCTTGCGGCGATCGCGCTGCTGGTCGCAACGCCGGCGCTCGCCCAGGATCGCGGCGAGATCGAGCGGACCATGCGGCGCGCGAGCGAGTTCATGGTCGAGCACGTCTCGACCGAAGGCGGCTACGTCTGGTCCTATCTGCCGGACATGTCGCGGCGCTGGGGTGAAGCCGAAGCCGCGCCGACCATGATCTGGATCCAGCCGCCCGGCACGGCGACGATGGGCCAGGTCTTCCTCGACGCCTATCACGCGACTGGCGACGAATATTACTACCGCGCCGCCGAACGCGTCGGCACGGCGCTGGTTCGCGGCCAGCATCGCAGCGGCGGCTGGGGCTACTTCATCGACTTCGGCGGGCCCGGGTCGACCCGCCACTGGTACGAGACGATCGGGCGCAATGCCTGGCGGATGGAGGAATTCCACCATCCGGCGGACGACGCCACGTTCGACGATGCCGGCACGGTCGAGGCCGGGATATTCCTGCTGCGGCTCTATCTGGAGAAGAGCGATCCGCGCTTCCGCCCGGCGGTCGAGCAGGCCATCGGCTTCGTGCTCGAATCGCAATATCCGATCGGCGGCTGGCCGCAGCGTTATCCCGTCGCTCCCGACCAGCCCGGCTATGCGCGGCTGATCACCTTCAACGACGATGTCGCGTCGGAGAATATCCGCTTCCTTCTGCTCGCCTACCGGACGCTTGGCGGCGAGCGGCTGCGCGACGCCATCGTACGCGGCATGAATGCCTTCCTGGTCACCCAGGGCGGCGCACCGCAGGCCGGCTGGGCGCTGCAATATACGCTCGAGCTGCAGCCGTCCGAAGCGCGGACTTATGAGCCGCGAGCGCTCTCATCGCACACCACCGCGGCCAACGTGCGCCAGCTGATGGGCTTCTACCAGCTCACCGGCGAGACCAAATTCCTGGCGCGCATCCCGGAGGCGCTGGACTGGCTCGAATCGGTGCGGTTGCCGCCCGACCCGTCGCGCAACGGACGCGACTTTCCGACCTTTGTCGAACTCGGCAGTAACCGCGCTATATTCGTCCATCGCCGCGGCTCGAACGTGGTCAACGGCGAATATTACTGGGACTATGACCCCACCTCGACCATCGGCCACTATTCGGCCTTCCGGGCCATCGATCTGGCCGCACTCCGGCGCCAGTTCGAAGCGGTGCGGGCAACGCCACCTGAAAGCGCGCGCGAAACCTCGCCATTGTTTGCTGCCGCACCGGCGACGCTGCCGCGCTATGTCGTCAGCAGCGTCGAGGCGGGCTCCGACCTCAACGCGGCCGGCGGCGGAACCCCGGCCGAGATCGTCGCTGCCCTGAACGCCGAGGGTTGGTGGCCGACGCCGCTGGTCGCCACCAGCCATCCCTATCGCGGCCCGGGTCCGGATCGCCCGGTAGAGGGCGACTTTCGCACCACGAACGTCGGCGATGACAGCGACACTTCGCCTTTCGTCACCGACCGGCCGGTCACCGGCGTATCCACGGCCACCTACATCGCCAACATGGCGCGCCTGATCGCGGCGCTGCAATCAGCGCAAGCCCGGTGAACAAAGGGATTGGTGCGGTCGAGAAGACTCGAACTTCCACGGGCTTTCGCCCACAACGACCTCAACGTTGCGCGTCTACCAGTTCCGCCACGACCGCATAATCGCCAGGGGCCGGGACGGCCCCCGCGGGGTAGGTGCGGGCCCTTAGCAAAGCGGCAATACCCTCGCAAGTCGGGCCGGATAACAATCGAGCGCGTGCCTGTACCACCCTGGGAACAACCCTAGCGGGGCGTTTGTAGACAGGCTGAACGACGCGGTAACGATTGCCCATGTTCAGTGCCCTGATCCTCGCCGCCGCCGCTGCGGCCACCCCCGCGCCGCCGCCGCAAGCGACCGGCGTGCAGCTGGTCGAGGCGCAGGTGCAGGCAGTGATCCTGCAGCCGGTCATCGTGCGCCAAGCCAGCGGGTTCGAGCCGGCGCCGAATGCCCCCGCAGCGCAGATAACCCGCCGCGCGGGCAAGGTGCTGGTCGAGTTCCAATAAGCACGTCCTGAGCCTGTCGAAGGGGCCTAGTCCGGGCTCCAGCCGATCTCGGCGAGCCTGGCCGAGCGCGGGACGTCGGTCACCGCCTCGTTGACGGTCACCGTCTCGCCTGGCGCGAGCGTGCGCTTGGGCGGCTGCACCTCCAGCTCGTAGACCTTGCGATCGCGCGCATCGCGCAGCACGATCAGGATCGTCGGCACCCGGCGCGCCTCGCCGCCGGTATTGGTGATCGTGCCACTGGCGCCGAAATACTCGGTGCCGTTGGGCAGCTGGCGGCGCACCAGCTGGTCGTCCGGGAAATCGAGCTGCAGGTCGGGCTGGCCGAGCGCGAAAGTCGGGCGGTTGATCGGCACCCAGCCGGGCAGGCCCCAATACGAGATGGCGGCAATCGCCCCGACCGCCAGCAGCGCGAAGATCGCCGCCGCCCAGGTCCACAGCTTGAGTGTATTTCGGCGTCGGCGGAATGGCGGCGAGGCTTCGAACTGCGAGGCGCCGTCGGGCTCGGCCGGGGCATAGGACGGCTCCTCGAACGGCGGCGGGGCCACGGCTTCTTCCGGCAGCGGCGGCGCTCGCTCGATTTCCTCGCTTGGCGGTGGCGAAACGGGTTGCTCCACGGGCTCGGGCCGCACGAAACGAGGCGGTTCTGGATCGGGCTCGGGTTCGGGCGTCGGCGCGGCAACTGGTTGCGCGGCGGGCACCGCAACCGCTTCGGGCGGGTCCTGAAACCAGCTGTGGCGGCACTTGGCGCAGCGCACCGTCCGGCCTTCGGTGCCGATCGCACTGTCGGGCACGACATAGCGCGTCGTGCAGGCGGGGCAGGCGATGATCATGGCAACCTCAACCCCTACGACCCGGTGCACAGGGCAACAAGCGTGGTAACCAGCGAGTTCTGCGGCCGGGCGGCTTTTTTCCACACTGATCAGCGGCTATACGCGCCGCACATGCCCGTGTCCCACCATCCGTTGCACCGCGCCCCGCCAGTGACTTGGGCCAGACCGTGAGCGGAGGGGAGGGGTCGATCGCCCAGTTCGACAACGTCGGCCTGCGCTATGGCACCGAGCGCGAAGTGCTGAGCGACATCGCCTTCACGCTCTACCCAGGCAGCTTCTATTTCCTCACCGGGGCGAGCGGCGCGGGCAAGACCTCGCTGCTCAGGCTGCTCTATCTCGCCCAACGGCCCTCGCGCGGGATCATCCGCATGTTCGGGACCGACGTGATCACCGTGCCGCGCGCGCGCCTGCCGGCGTTCCGGCGGCGCATCGGCGTGGTGTTCCAGGATTTCCGCCTGGTCCAGCACTTGTCGGCGTTCGACAACGTTGCGCTGCCGTTGCGCGTTTCGGGCGTGCCCGAGAGCCAGATTACCAAGCCCGTCGCCGACATGCTCGACTGGGTCGGGCTCGATCAGCGCTCCGAGGCGCGGCCGGCGACCCTGTCGGGCGGCGAGCAGCAACGGGTGGCGATTGCCCGGGCGGTGATCGCGCGGCCCGAAATCCTCGTCGCCGACGAGCCGACCGGCAACGTCGATCCCGACATGGCCTTGAAGCTGCTGCGGCTGTTCGAGGCGCTCAACCGGCTCGGGACGACGGTGGTGGTCGCGACGCATGACGTCCACCTGCTCAAGAAAGTGCCGGATTCGTTGATCATGCGGCTCGACCGCGGGCGGCTCAGCGATCCGACCGGCGCGCTGCGCTATCCACCCCGGCGCGAGGCGCCCAAGCATTCCTCGAGAGCGCCATGACGGCAGACCCGTTGGAAAATCCCGTGCCGGTTCGCCGCAATGCGTCGCGTTTCGGCGGCGGCGACCGGCTGGTGCCGCAGCCGCGCCTGACCGGGCCGATGCCCTGGGTCATTGCGATCATGATCGCGCTGACGGTGATGGCCGCCGGCGCTGGCCTGGCGCTGCGTAACCTCGCCGGAAACGCCACTGCCGAGATTGCCGATGGCCTCACCGTGCAGATCGTCGAGGGCGCCCCGGCCGAAAAGGCGCGCCAGGCCGAGGTCGCCGTCGCGGTGCTGTCAAACCTTGAAGGAGTCGCCGAGGTCCGCCGCGTGCCCGAGGACGAGCTGGCGGCGCTGCTCGAACCCTGGCTCGGGCAACAGGGCGTGGCGGAAGAGGACGCGATCCCGGTGCCGGCGCTGATCGATGTGCGCCTGTCGGGCCCGGTCACCGATCGGCGGCTCGCCGAGTTGCGCGCCACCCTGACCGCCTCGGCGCCGGCGGCGCGGGTCGATGCCCAGGCCCGCTGGCTCGAGCCGGTGTTCGAGGCCGTCGCTTCGCTGCAATGGCTTGCTGTCGGCCTGATCGTGCTGCTCGCGGCGACCAGCGCCGCGGCAGTGTGGCTGGCGGCGCGCAGCGCGCTCGGCTCCAACCGCGAGACGATCGAGATCATCCACCTGCTCGGCGGCACCGACAGGCAAATCGCGCGCATCTTTCAACGCTCGATCGGGCTCGATGCGGTGCTCGGCGGGCTCGTCGGACTCTCTCTGGGACTAACCGCGATTCTGCTTCTCGGGCGCCAGTTTTCGGGGCTCGGTTCTGGCATGGTCGCCGGCGGCGCGCTCGGGCCGGTCGACTGGGGGCTGCTCGCGGCGATTCCGCTCGTCGGCGTGATCCTGGCGATGTTGACCGCGCGCTCGACCGTGCTGGCGGCGCTGAGGCGGATGCTGTGATCCGCCGGGTCCTCGCACTGCTGCTGGTCGCCTGGCTGATTGGCTTCCTGTGGTTCGCCATCGCGCTGCCGCAGCCGGCCGGCGCCGAGACGACCGACGCCATCGTGGTACCGACCGGCAGCGGCGGGCGCATTCCGCGCGGGCTGGCGCTGCTGCGCCAGGGCGCCGCGCGGCAGATGCTGGTCACCGGGGTCGACCGGGACGTCCGCCCCAATGAATTCGCGCTCGAGTACGATGCCTCGGCCAGGCTGATGGAATGCTGCGTCACGCTCGGCTTCACCGCGCTCGATACCCGCGGCAACGCGCGCGAGACCGCCGCCTGGGTGGCCGAGAACCGGGTCCGCTCGATCCGCCTGGTCACCGCCGACTGGCATATGCGCCGCGCGGCAAGCGAGCTCGAAGGCACGCTGCCGTCGGGAGTTACGGTGCTGCGCGACGCGGTCCAGGCCCAGCCTTCGCTGTGGACCCTGTTCCTCGAGTATCACAAGCTGATCGCGACCTGGTTCGTGCGCGCTCTGCCGGGCTGAGCGGCGGCGATGAACGTCCTGCGCAACCTGTTGTTCTACCTCGTGTTCTATGCTGCCAGCGTGGTCTACGTCCTGGCCTCGGTCGTCGTCTCCTACGTTGCGCCGAAGCACTTGCGGCCGGTGCCCGACGCCTGGTCGCGCTTCCACCGCGATTGCATGCGCGTGATCCTGGGTATCCGTGTGCGCGAGACCGGATCGCGGCCTGCTGGTACAGCCCTCTACGCCTTCAAGCACGAGAGCTTTTTCGAGGCAATCGACCTGCCGAATACGCTCGACTACCCGGTGCCGTTCGGCAAGGAGGAGCTCTACGCCCTCCCCGGCTTCGGCCGCGCCGCCAAGTCCTATGGCGCGGTCACGGTCATGCGCGAGCAGGGCGCCAAGGGTTTGAGGGCGATGCTGGCCGAAGCGCGCACATTCATGGCCACCGGCCGCCCGCTGGCGATCTTTCCCGAGGGCACGCGCGTGGCGCACGGCACCCGGCCGCCGCTGCGCTCGGGCTTTGCGGGGATCTACAAGCTGCTCGCGCTCCCGGTGGTGCCGGTCGCGGTCGACAGCGGCCGCCTCTACCACCGCTGGTGGAAGCGCCCGGGCACGATCACGCTGCATTTCGGCGAGCTGATCGAACCGGGCCTGTCGCGCGAGGAAATCGAGGCGCGCGTCCACGCCGCAATCAACCTGCTAAACGCTCCCTAATCCCCGTTATGCTTGCGGCCGAAGTCGGGCCGCGCGTCGTCCTGCCCGAGCGCGACGATCGAGCGGCGAATCTCGCGGGTACGGCTGAACAGATCAAACATCGTCTCGCCGTCACCGGCGCGGATCGCCTCGCGCATCAGGGCCAGGTCGGTGAGGAAGCGGTCGAGCATTTCGAGCACCGCGGTGCGGTTGTGCAGGAATACGTCGCGCCACATCGTCGGGTCGCTGGCGGCGATGCGGGTGAAATCGCGGAAGCCGCCGGCCGAATACTTGATCACTTCGCCACGGGTCACCTCTTCCAGGTCGGAAGCGGTGCCGACGATCGTATAGGCGATCAGGTGGGGGATGTGGCTGGTGACCGCGAGCACCAGGTCGTGATGCTCGGCATCCATCGTGTCGACCTTGGCGCCGAGCGCTTCCCAGAACGCGACCAATGCCGCCACCTTGGCCGGATCGGCGCCTTCGGGCGGGGTGACGATGCACCAGCGCTGGTGGAACAGCGTGGCGAAGCCCGCGTCGGGCCCGCTGTGCTCGGTGCCGGCGACCGGGTGCGCGGGGATTACGCAGTGGCCCGGCAGGGCCTGGGCGAGCGCCTCGCTGACGGTCTGTTTGGACGAGCCGACGTCGCTGACCACCGCGCCGGGAGCGAGCGCCCCGGCGATGGTGTGCCCGGCATCCTCCATCGCGCCGACCGGTACGCACAGCACCACCAGGTCGGCGCCGGCGACCGCCTCGGCGGCGCTATCGCAGATCCGGTCGGCGAGGCCGCGCTCGGCGGCGCGGGCGCGGACAGCGGGGTCGCTGTCGAAGCCGGTGGTTGTCACGCCGGGCAGGTGCTGGCGCACCGCAAGGCCGATCGATCCGCCGAGCAGGCCGAGGCCGACGATGGCGACATGATTGAAGCTCATCGCGCGGCCTCCGCCATCTCGCGCAGCGCCGCGGCTACCGCGTCCATCTGCTGGCGAGTGCCGATGGTGATGCGCAAGCCTTGCGGCAGGCCCTGGCCCGGCAAGTGCCGCACCGCGTAGCCGCGCTCGGCGAGGCCGGCGAGCGCTGCTGCGGCGGTCAAGGCACCCTCGAACAGCACCAGCACGAAGTTAGCCTCGCTCGGCAGCGCACGCAGCCCGTGGTTGCCGAGGGCGTCCACCGCTTCGGCGAAGCGGGTCCGTTCGGCGCGGTTGTGCTCGCGCGAGGCCTGTACGAATTCCGCGTCCGCCAGTGCCGCCAGTGCCGCTGCCTGGCCGCTCAGGGTGACGTTGAAGGGGCCGCGGATACGGTTGAGCGCATCGATCAGCCCGGTCGCGCCGGTGCCCCAGCCGACCCGCTCGCCGGCGAGGCCGTAGATCTTCGAGAAAGTGCGGGTGACCAGTACGTTGTCGTGCGCGGCGGCGAGCGCCAGCCCGCCGTCGTCATCCCGCGGATCGAGGTATTCGGCATAGGCCTGGTCGAGCACCAGCAGCACCTCGGACGGGAGGCCCGCGTGCAACCGCGCCAGCTCGGTGCGGGGCAGGAAGCTGCCGGTAGGATTGTTCGGGTTGGCGAGGAACACCACGCGCGTGCGCTCGGTCACGCAGCCGAGCAGCGCATCGACATCGGTGCCGAAGTCCTGGTCAGGCGCCACCATCACCGTCGCGCCGCAGCGCCGCGCGGCGATGTCGTAGACGGCAAAGCCGTAGCGGACGTAAACGACCTCGTCGCCCTGTCCGGCGAAGGCTTGCGCGGCGAGGTTGAGCAGCTCGTCGGAGCCCGTTCCGCACACGATCCGCGCCGGGTCGATCCCGTGGAGCGCGCCGAGGGCCGCTCGCAGCTCGGTCGATTCCGGATCGGGATAGCGCGACGGGCCGCCCACCGCCGCGCGCGCAGCAAGCGCCCCCGCGCTGGTCCCGAGCGGGTTCTCGTTGGCCGAGAGCTTGGCCAGCTCGCGCCCGTCCGCCGCCTTGGTCTGGCCGGGCACATAGGCGCTAATCGCCGCGATCCACGGCTTCATCGCCGGCGCCGGTTGGGAACCCCTCTCGTTCACCGGCGCGCGATAGCTTCAAGCGGCGGCAATTGACAGCCCGCTTGGCCTATCCCAACACCGCCGCGCCATGGCCACCCTGCTCGCCTCGACCTCGCAAAGCCTGCTGCTGCCGCAGCCGCTGGCGCTCGACAGCGGGCAGGCGCTCGACGGCGTGACGATAGCCTACGAGACCTACGGCGAGCTGGCGGGCGACAAGGCGAACGCGATCCTGGTGTTCCACGCGCTGACCGGCGACCAGCACGTCGCGTCCCCGCACCCGATAACCGGCAAGCCCGGCTGGTGGGATCGCATGGTCGGCCCAGGCAAGCCGATCGATACCGACCGGTTCCATGTGATCTGCGCCAATGTGATCGGCGGCTGCATGGGCTCGACCGGCCCGGCGAGTCCGGGCCCGGACGGCAAGCCCTGGGGCATGCGCTTTCCGGTCATCACGCTGCGCGACATGGTCCGCGCGCAGGTCGCGCTGCTCGATGCGCTCGGCATCGCCCGGCTGCACGCGGTGGTCGGCGGCTCGATGGGCGGGATGCTGGCGCTGAGCCTGGCGGCCAATTTCCCCGAGCGCGCCGCCCGCGTGCTGGCGATCGCCACTTCTTGGCGCCACTCGGCGCAGAATATCGCCTTCCACGAGGTCGGGCGCCAGGCGATCATGGCCGACCCGAACTGGCGCGAGGGCGATTACTACGGAGCCGGCAAGGGCCCCGACAAGGGCCTCGCGGTCGCGCGCATGGCCGCGCACATTACTTACCTCAGCGAGGCCGGGCTGACCGACAAGTTCGGCCGCCGGCTGCAGGACCGGGAAGCCAAGAGCTTTGGCTTCGACGCCGATTTCCAGGTCGAAAGCTACCTGCGCCACCAGGGCATCGCCTTCACCGACCGGTTCGACGCCAACTCCTATCTCTACATCACCCGGGCGATGGACTATTTCGACCTCGCCGAGGAGCATGGGGCCAAGGGCAAGGCGAGCCTGGCCGATGCCTTTGCGGGCGCCACCGCGCGCTTCTGCCTGGTCAGCTTCGACACCGACTGGCTCTACCCGACGGCGGAGGCGCGGGCGGTGGTCCACGCGCTCAACGCCGCCGCGGCGCCGGTCAGCTTCGTCGAACTCTCGGCGCCGCACGGTCACGACAGCTTCCTGCTCGAGGTGCCGGCACTCGACCGGGTGGTGAGTGGATTTCTCGGCTGATGACTCGCCCGACGACCTTCGGCCTTCGACCCGACCTCGCGGTGATCGCCACGCACGTAAAGTTCGGGTCGCGCGTGCTCGATATCGGCTGCGGTGAGGGCGAGCTCATGGAAGCTCTGCAATCCCAGATGGGTTGCGACGCGCGCGGGATGGAGATCGATCCCGAGGCGGTCGAGAAGTGCGTCGCGCGCGGGCTTTCTGCCGTGCAAGGCGATGCCAACCGCGACCTGGCCGACTATCCCGACCATGCGTTCGATTACGCGGTGCTCAGCCAGACGCTGCAGACGGCGGAACGCCCCGACCTGATGCTCGACGAGCTGCTCAGGATCGGCCGCAAGGCCTTCGTCAGCTTCCCCAACTTCGCCCACTGGCGGATGCGCGCTTCGCTCATGTGGAACGGGCGGATGCCGGTGACGCGGCACCTGCCGGTCAGCTGGTACGAGACGCAGAACATTCACCACGTGACCGTGACCGACTTCGTCCGGCTGCTGGCCGACAAGGGCGTGCGCGTCGAGCAGAGCTGGTTCTTCAGCGGCGAGCGCGAGCTGGGCGCCACCGGTGCCAACTGGCGCGCCGAGTACGCGGTCTATCTGCTGAGCCGCTGAACCAGCGAACGGTCGGCCAGCACCTCGCGGGCGCAGTTGTGCCCCGGTGCGCCGGTCACCCCGCCGCCCGGGTGAGTGCCGGCGCCGCACATGTAGAGGCCTTTGATAGGCCCGCGGTAGTTCCCGTGGCCAAGCACCGGGCGCGCCGCCCACAACTGGTCGAGCGACATATGGCCGTGCATGATGTCGCCGCCGATCAGGCCGAACTTGCGCTCGAGATCGAGCGGCGAGTGAATCTGCACCGCGATGATCGACCTGCGGAAGTTGGGCGCGTGCCTGGTCACGGTGTCGATGATCAAGTCGGCCGCCTTGTCCCTGTCGTCGTCCCACGAGCGCCCGTTAGGTAGCTGTGGGGCGAATTGCTGGCAGAACAGGCTGGCGATGTGCTGGCCGGAAGGCGCGAGGCTGTCGTCGACGCTGGTGGGCAGCTTCATCTCGACGATCGGCTCGTCGGACCAGCCCTTCTCCTTCGCGGTGGTGAACGCCTTGTCCATGTAGTCGAGTGTCGGGGCGATGATGATCCCCGCAGTGTGGTGCTCGGCCTTGGCTGTGCCCGGCAAGACCGAGAAATCGGGCAGCTCGCTGAGCGCGACGTTCATCCTGAAGGTGCCCGAGCCGGTCTTGTAGTTGTCCATCCGCCGCGCGAATTCGGGCGTCATGTCGCTGCGCTCGACCAGCTGGCGATAGAGCAGCGCCGGGCCGACGTTGGCGGCGACTATGCCCGCGGCGATCTCCTCGCCGCTCTCGAGCTTTACCCCCGCGACCTTGCCGCCCCCCGCTTTCTCGGGGGCAGGCTCCACCAGCACTCTGGCGACCGGGGCCTCAAGGCTTATCTCCGCCCCCGCCTCCTGCGCGGCTTCGGCCATATACTGGGTGATTGCTCCCATCCCGCCGACGCTGTGGCCCCACATGCCTTTCTTGCCGTTCACCTCGCCGAACACGTGGTGCAACAGAACGTAAGCGGAGCCGGGATTGTCGGGGCTGGCGTAGTTGCCGACCACCGCGTCGAACCCGAAGGCGGCCTGGATGTACGGGTCCTCGTACCAGGAGCCGAGGAAGTCGCGCGCCGATTTGACGAACAGGTCCATCACGTCGCGCTGGGCTTCGATGTCGAGCATGGCCAGCCGCCGGCCCTGTGCCGCCGCGGCGAGCAGGTCGCGCAGCCCGCCGCCGGCATTGGGCGGGGTCTTGAGCGCCATGTCGCGCAGTACTTCGGCGACGCGTTCGAGCGCTTCCTCATAAAGGGGGAAGGTCTCGGCATCCTTCGGCGAGAAGCGCGCGAATTCGGCCTGCGTCCGGGCCGTCCCGCCGCCGAGCTTGAGATAACCGTCCTGGTGCGGGAAGAAGTTGCTGATCGTGCGCTCGATGATCTTCCAGCCGCGCTCGTGCAGCTTCATGTCGGCGATCACCTTGGGGCGCAGCAGGCTGACGGTGTAGCTCGCGGTCGAATTGCGGAAACCGGGATGGAATTCCTCGGTGACGGCTGCCCCGCCGACCAAGTGCCGCCGTTCGAGCACGCGCACCTTGAGGCCCGCGCGAGCGAGGTAGAAGGCGCAGACCAGGCCGTTGTGGCCCGCGCCGATAATCAGGGCGTCGTATTTCACCGGCTCCAGCCTTGCGGAGGAGGCGCTTCCTGCCGAGCCTCGGGGATCAGCTCGCGCATGCGCTGGCAGAAACGGCGCAGGCAGACCTCCTTTTCAGACAACGGCCCGGCAGTGAAGCTGCGCGAGGCCATGCCCTGTTGCACGCGGGCAATCAGCACGGTGTCCTCCGCGTTGACCTGGCGGTTGATGCGCCAGTTGAGGTAGCGCGCCGCGCGCATCTCGCGGCGCTCATCAGGCAGCGCATAGCTGATCTCGCGGATCACCGATTCGGTGGGGCTGACCGGCAGCCACTGCATGAAATCGACCTGGTCAGGGTACACGTCGAAGGCGACGTTGGGCCACAGCTTGAAATAGAGCCAGCCGCGCTGGCGATCCTCAGGCAGGTGGGGAACTTCGGGAAGCAGGTTCTGATAGGCCCGCTCCGACCTGTTGGCGCTGGGCCGGTCCTGCATCTCGCCCCACATCCGGTCGACGTGCTCCTCCGCCTCGACGCCGTAGCTCTTGCCGAACAGCCGGGTGAGGCCGGGATGGGCGACCGGGATGTGCAGGCCGTCGGAATAGTTGTCGCCCACGTTCTTCCAGTTGACCTCGCGCGGGCGCAGCGTGACGCGGCCGAGGGCCTTGAGCTCTTCGAAGCGGTAAGGGTCGATCATCGCCTCATAGGGCGCCATCATTTCCGCCACCGCCGGACCGCCATCTTCGAGCCTGACGAAGACGAAACCGCGCCAGGTCTCCAGGCTCACCGGAGCTAGGCCATGGCGCGCCTTGTCGAGGCCCGGATAGCTGGCGCTGTCCGGCACCCCCGCTAGCGATCCGTCGAGGTCGTAGGTCCAGGCGTGATAGGGGCAGACCAGCTTCTTCGCGCAGCCGCTGGCGCCGTCGAGCAGGCGCGAGCCGCGGTGGCGGCAGACGTTGGCGAAGGCGCGCAGCCTTGCGTCCCGGCCGCGCACCACGATCGCGCTCTCGCCGAGGTAGTCGAGCGTATGCCAGTCGCCGGGGTTCGGTATGTCGTTCTCGTGGCACACGATCTGCCAGCTCGAGGCGAACACGCGTTCCTTCTCGAGGGCGAAGAACTCGGGATCGCGATAGGTCCAGGCGGGCAGCGACCGGCCATCGAGCGGATCGAGGTTGTGACTGGGGCCCAAGCCGGAATCGCGCTGCGTAGCCATCTTAACCGGCGCTATAGCGATCCTCGTCGGGCTTCACAGCCCGCTCGCGCCGGGCCCACCAGTAAAGCGGCAGGCCGGCCACCATCAGCACCAGGCTGAGCCCGCTGGCGACCAACCCCGCGCCCCATAAGGTGCCGAGCGCGAACACTACGCCGAACGCGGCCACCGGCCGGGCCACATTCAGCCTCAGCGCCGCCAGTGCACAGGCGAGGTAGAACCACAGCGATGCCGAGGTCGTCAGCAGCAGCAGGAATTCGAACAGGTCCTTGAGGCCGCGGCTGGAGTTCATCAGCGCAAGAACGGTGCAGGCGACCGCGGAGACCAGCAGGGCGCGACGGGCAACGCCGCGGCCGTCGGTGACGCCGAACCACGCCGGCAGCAATCCCTGCGTGGCCATGCTGCGCACCAGTTCGCCCTGGATCAGGGTCCAGCCGTTGAGAGCGCCGACACAGCTGACGATCGCAAAGACCGCCACCAGCGCTGCCGGCCCGTCGCTCCAGAACCGTTCGATGAAGGTCGCGAACGGCGCCGGCGAGGCGCTGGCAAGGGCCTGCGGCAGCATCAGTGCGATCGCCGAGCTGACCACCAGGTAGAGCAGCCCCGTGAGCGCGGTGCCCCACAGCGTGGCGCGCGGCACGTTGACTTCCGGGTTCCGCACCCGCGCCGTGGCGAAGCACGCTGCCTCGAAGCCGAGCAGAGCGAACATGGTGAGAGCCGCCGCGCCGCCGAGCGCGTCGATCGAGATCGCGGATGCCTGAAACGGCGCGATTTCGGCGTCGCCGCCCGCCAGCGCGCCCGCCGCCAAGACGATCACCAACAGCAGCGGTACAATCTTGACCACCGTCGTCACGGTCTGAAAGCCACCCGCCGCGCGGATACCGCGCAGGTTGAGCCCGGTTATCGTCCACAGCACCCCGACGGCGAGGACGGCGGGCAGGAAGGCGCGCGCCGAGATCCCCGGCACCATGCTGGAAAGATAGCTGATCGCCGCGACCGCCAGCGTCACCAGTGCGGTGAGGTTCGAGACCAGGTAGACCCAGCTGACCAGGAACGCCGGCACATGCCCGAAGGCGGCATGGACGAAGCCGACCGCGCCGCCGGCTTCCGGTAGCGCCTTGACCAGCCGGGCGAACACCACCGCCAGCACCAGCGCGCCCGAGATCGTGATGATCCACCCACCGACCGCGTTCCAGCCGAACGGCGCGAGGCTGGCCGGCAGCAGGAACACGCCCGAGCCGATCATGTTGCCCATGACCAGCGCAACGGCCGCACCGAGCCCGAGCTGGCCGCCCTTGACGGTCATCCCGGCTCGCCGTTCATCGGCGGCATGGCGACGTCCTCGCGGAAGTGGAGGCTGGCGCTATGCGGCCACGAATGTCTACTCTTCGCGCGGAAGGCGCGGCGGTGAGTAGCCCCTCGCGAGCATGCACTGTCTGACTCTGGAACCACTGTCCGCATGGGTCTTGCAGTCCAGGCGATCGAGATCCTGCTGGGCCAGTGTCGCGGTTGGATGGGCCATCGGGAGAGCACATCCAGACAGTGCCACAACGCCCAACGAGACAACCAGTAGCTTCATGCAATCTTCCCCTGTTAAGCGTTGAAACCCGCACCTCCTTTCCGTGTTGCGCGAACCCTCACAATGGGCTTGCCTCGCCTGTGCCAAAACGGATCCTAGGTGGATACCCTTAGGCCTGCTTCGCGTCCTGGGGGTCAGGCGGCGCTATCGTTGACCAGCAGGACGCTGTCGTCGCGGGCGAGCGACCAGAGGCCGAGGCCCGCGTCCCGAGCGCGCGAGACGGCCAGGCTGGTCGGTAGCGAGACCGTAGCAAGCCGCGTGGCGCCGGCGCGGACGGCCTTCTCGACGATCTCGTAGGAACAGCGGGCAGTCGAGAGGATGAAGCCGGCCGCCGGGTCCTGCCCTGCCGTGGCGAGCGCTCCGATCAGCTTGTCCATCGCGTTGTGGCGGCCGACGTCCTCGCGCACCGTGACGATGGCACCTTCCGGCGTGGCGAAGGCAGCGGCATGGGCCGCGCCGGTGGCCCTGCCGAGCGGCTGGTGATCGCGCAGCGCGGCGAGCGCGGCGAAGATTGCGGCTTCCGCCAGCGGCTCGTGCGCCGCGACCGGCGGCAGCGGCCTGGCCACAGCGTCGAGGTTCTCGATCCCGCACAGCCCGCAACTGCTTTCCGCGACTCGCGTTCGCACCCGCTCGGTCAGCTGCTCGATGCCGAGGCCGGTCAGCGTGGCGCGGACGATCCAGCCCTTTTCGACTTGGGCGACGTCCAGATCGCTGACATCGGCGGGCGATCTCGCCAGTCCCTCGGTCAGCGCGAAGCCAAGCGCGAAATCTTCGAGGTCTTGCGGCGTGGCCATCATCACCGCGTAGGCGAGGCCGTTGAATTCGAGCGCGACGGGCGCTTCGGGCACCCATTCCCGCGTCACGGGACGGCGGGTGCCATCCGAGAGAACCTCGACCGGGTCACCCGGCGTCGGAATGGCCGATCTCGTTCACGGTGTTGAACTCGGTCGCGCGGGTCTGCGAGTCCGGATGCGCGCCGCCCGCCAGGTGCTCTATCGCGACCTTGGCGATCGGTAGCAGATCGACGCCGGCATCGGCGAAGATCGCGCGCTTCATCCGCGGGTCCCAGAACTTGTCGATGTGATCGGCCGTCGCCAGCACCGCCTTGTCGTGGCCCATCGCGGCGAAATTACGGGCGATGTCGTTGGCCATCCGCCGCAAGGTCGGCAGCGTTCCTCCTGCGCTCACTCGGCGGGCTCCATCGCCGCCCCGCCGGCGATCCGCCGCGAGCGTTCGGAAAGCTCGGTGTATTCCTCCTGCCAGTCGGTCGGTCCGTTCGAGGGCATGATCTGCACCGCGGTGACCTTGTATTCGGGGCAGTTGGTCGCCCAGTCGGAGAAGTCGGTGGTGACCACGTTGGCCTGCGTCGCGGGGTGGTGGAAGGTGGTGTAGACCACGCCCGGCGCCACGCGATCGGTCACCTTCACGCGCAAGGTCGTTTCGCCGCTGCGGCTGGCGAGCCGCGCCCAGTCGCCGGTCTTGAGCCCGCGGTTCTCGGCGTCGGCGGCGTGCATTTCGAGCAGGTCTTCCGGATGCCACGCAACGTTTTCGGTGCGCCGCGTCTGCGCGCCGACGTTGTAGTGGCTGAGGATGCGGCCGGTAGTCAGCAGCAGCGGGAAGCGCGGCCCGGTCTTCTCGTCGGTGGGCACGTAGTCGGTGACCACGAACTTGCCCTTGCCGCTGGCAAAACCGTCGACGTGCATCACCGGCGAACCTTCGGGGTGCGCATCGTTGACCGGCCACTGCACCGAGCCCATTGCCTGGAGCCGCTCCCAGTTGAAGCCGGCGAAGCTCGGGGTCAGGCGAGCGATCTCGTCGATGATCTCGCTCGGGTGGCTGTAATTCCAGTCGGCACCGAGCGCGTTGGCGAGCAGCTGGGTCACTTCCCAGTCCTCGTAGCCGTTGGCCGGCTCCATCACCTTGCGGACCGGCTGGATGCGCCGCTCGGCGTTGGTGAAGGTGCCGTTCTTCTCGAGGAAGGTGCTGCCCGGCAGGAACACGTGCGCGTAGTTGGCGGTCTCGTTCAGGAACAGGTCGTGGACGATGACCAGGTCCATCGCCGCGAGGCCGGCCGAGACGTGCTGGGTGTTGGGATCGGACTGGAGGATGTCCTCGCCCTGGATGTAGATCGCCTTGAAGGTGCCATCGACCGCGGCGTCGAGCATGTTGGGGATGCGCAGGCCCGGCTCGGCATCCAGCTTGACGCCCCAGTCCTGCTCGAACAGCGCCCGGGTGGCGCCGTCGGAAATGTGGCGATAGCCGGCCAGCTCGTGCGGGAAGGAACCCATGTCGCAGGCGCCCTGCACGTTGTTCTGGCCGCGCAGCGGGTTCACGCCGACGCCCGGACGGCCGATGTTGCCGGTGCACATCGCAAGGTTGGCGATCGCGATCACCGCCGAGGAGCCCTGCGAGTGCTCGGTCACGCCAAGGCCGTAGTAGATCGCCGCGTTGCCGCCGGTGGCATAGAGGCGGGCCGCCGCGCGCAAGTCCGCTGCGGGCACGCGGGTGACCGGCTCGAGGAATTCGGGGCTGTGGCGTTCGTCGGAGACGAACCGCGCCCAGTCCTGGTACTCGTCCCAGTCGCACCGCGCGCGGATGAAGTCTTCGTCGGCGAGGCCCTCGGTGACGATGACATGCGCGAGGCTGGTCAGCACGGCGACATTGGTGCCCGGCTGCAGCGGCAGGTGGTGCGCCGCCTCGATGTGCGGCGTGCGCACCAGGTCGATCCGGCGGGGGTCGACCACGATCAGCTTGGCGCCCTGGCGCAGCCGGCGCTTCATGCGGCTGGCGAACACCGGGTGGGCGTCGGTCGGGTTGGCGCCGATCACCAGCATCACGTCGGCCTCCATCACCGAATCGAAATCCTGCGTGCCGGCGCTGGTGCCGAAGGTGGTCTTGAGGCCGTAGCCGGTTGGCGAGTGGCACACGCGGGCGCAAGTATCGACGTTGTTGGTGCCGAACGCGGCGCGGACCAGCTTCTGGACCAGGAAGGTCTCTTCATTGGTGCAGCGGCTCGAAGTGATGCCGCCGAGCGCGCTGGCGCCGTGCTCGGCCTTGATCTCGTTAATCCGCCGCGCGGCGAAGCCGATCGCTTCCTCCCAGCTGACTTCGCGCCACGGCTGGTCGATCGAATCGCGGATCATCGGCTCGAGGATGCGGTCCTTGTGGTTGGCATAGCCGTAGGCGAAGCGGCCCTTCACGCAGCTGTGCCCGCGGTTGGCCTTGCCGTCCTTCCACGGCACCATGCGCACCAGCTGCTCGCCGCGCATCTCGGCGCGGAAGGTGCAGCCGACGCCGCAATAGGCGCAAGTGGTGACCACCGAGCGCTCGGGCTTGCCGATCGCCTTGACGCTCTTTTCCTGCAGCGTCGCGGTCGGGCAGGCCTGTACGCAGGCGCCGCAGCTGACGCATTCGGAGCTGAGGAAGTTGTCGCCGGTCTGCCCGGCGCTGACCATCGAAGCGAAGCCGCGCCCGTCGATGGTGAGCGCGAAGGTGCCCTGGACCTCGTCGCAGGCGCGCACGCAGCGGCTGCAGACGATGCACTTGGAAGGATCGAAGTCGAAATAGGGGTTCGAGGTGTCGGTGGTCAGGCCGAGGTGGTTATCGCCCTCGTAGCCGTAACGCACGTCGCGCAGCCCGACGGCGGCGGCCTGGTCCTGCAGCTCGCAGTCGTTGTTGGCCGAACACGTGAGGCAATCGAGCGGGTGGTCGGAGATGTACAGTTCCATCACCCCCTTGCGCAGCTTTTCGAGCCGCGGGGTCTGGGTCTGGACCTTCATCCCCGGCATGACCGGCGTGGTGCAGCTGGCGGGCGTGCCCTTGGCGCCTTCGATCTCGACCAGGCACAGCCGGCACGAACCGAACGAGGCCATGTTGTCGGTGGCGCAGAGCTTCGGGATATTGCCGCCGATTTCGGCCGCCGCGCGCATCACGCTTGTGCCGGCGGGAACGGTCACTGCACGCCCATCGATGGTCAGGCTGACCATCTCGTCGGAACGGCTTTCGGGCGTGCCGAAATCTTCCTGGCGTTCAAATCCCATCGTTTCGCTCCAGGGCGGCAAGATCCGCCGGCGTATTGATATTAGCAGGTTTGGCGCTGAATCGCACGGCCGTTGCGCCAATCGCCCCCGCGAACGCAAGCATCGAATGCTTTCCTTCTGACAAGAGGAGCGTTTCGATTGCGTCAACGGTTCCCGCCGGCCAGTGCCCGACGACCGGTTGGCTTTCGAGAAAGGCCGGGGCCGGGGAGAGCAATTCGAGCAGGTTTTCGGGCAGCGCGACCGAATCCACGCCCATTGTCAGCACGCTGGCGTAGTCCTCGTCGCGCGCCAGCCGCAACCCCGCGGCGATGCCCGCAAGAGGCCCCATCGCGGGGTGCGGCCAGTCGGGCAGGGTCGGGGCGGGCGCCGTCTCGCGGCCGGCGACGACGACATACTCGCACCAGCCCGACAGCGCATCGACCGCGAGTGAGAGGAGGGTGTGGCCGCCAAGCTCGGCGAGCGCCTTGTCGCTGCCGAACCGCGTCGAACCGCCACCGGCGAGGACGACCCCGAGGATCACGTCTCGTTCCGGTCGAGCACCCTTTGCACCGCGCCTTCATGGCCGGGCATGAAGTCCTCGGGCCAGTTCCTCAACGCGCTCATCACCGGGAAGGGCGTGAACCCGCCGAGCGCGCACAGCGAGCCGAACTTCATCGTTTCGCACAAGTCGGTAAGCAGCGCGATTTCCTGCTCGGGCAGGCGGCCCGACTTGGAGGCGTTGTGCATCACCGGCTGGCTCTCGACCGCGTCGGCCGCGCGCCCGCCGGCGCGGATGCGGTCGATGATCTCGACGCCCCGGACCGCGCCGATCCGGCACGGCGTGCATTTGCCGCAGCTCTCGGCGGCGCAAAACTCCATCGCGAAGCGGGCCATGTGGCCCATGTCGGCGGTGTCGTCGAACACCACGATGCCGCCGTGGCCGATCAGCGCGTCGGCGGCGGTGTAGGCCTCATAGTCGAACTTGATGTCGAACTGGTCGGGGTGGAGGTAGGTGCCGAGCGGCCCGCCGACCTGCACCGCCTTGACCGGGCGACCGCTCTCGGTGCCGCCGCCGATGTCGTGGATCAGCTCGCGCAAAGTCACGCCGAACGCGGTTTCGTAGAGCCCGCCGTGCTTGATGTTGCCGGCCAGTTGGATCGGCATCGTGCCCTTCGAGCGCTCGATGCCGAGCGCGCCGTATTGCGCCGAGCCTCCTTCCGCGAGGATGTGCGGCACGGCGGCGAGCGTGAGCACGTTGTTGACCACCGTCGGCTTGCCGAACAGGCCCTCGATCGCCGGCAGCGGCGGCTTGGCACGGACCTCGCCGCGCTTGCCTTCGAGCGAATTGAGCAGCGAAGTTTCCTCGCCGCAGACATAGGCGCCCGCGCCGACGCGGACTTCGCAGCGGAATGGCGCGATCAACGCTTTGCACAGCGCCAGCGCTTCGTTCAGCTTGCGGATCGCGTCGGGATATTCGCTGCGGACGTAGATGTAGCCCTGGTCGGCGCCGACCGCCTCGCCGGCGATCGCCATGCCCTCGATCAGGGCATAGGGATCGCCTTCCATGACCATGCGGTCGGCGAAAGTGCCGCTGTCGCCCTCGTCGGCGTTGCAGACAATGTACTTCTGCGGGCCGGGGATGTTGGCGACGGTCTTCCATTTGATCCCCGCCGGGAAACCCGCTCCGCCGCGGCCGCGCAGGCCGGATGCGGTGACCTCGTCGACGATCTGCGCCCCGCCGATCTGACGGGCGCGGCGCAGGCCAGCCCAGCCGCCGGTCGCCTCGTAGTCGTCGAGGCTGGTCGGCCGGGTTTTGCCCGCGCGGGCGAAAGTCAGGCGCTGCTGGCCGGCGATGAACGGGTGCGCCGCTATCGGCCCGATGCAGATGTCGTCGGCCTTGCCGCCACAGATTTCGTCAACGCGGTCGGCGGTGACCGGGCCCCAGCCCAGGCCGTTCACTTCGACCAGCGGCTCGAGCCAGTGCATGCCCCAGCTCGAAGTGCGCTCGACCTCGAGGCCCTTCTTGGCGAAGGCCTCGGCCAGCTCGTCGGCGCCGAGCGCGCGGGCGAGCGCGTCGTCGGAGATACGAACGATCATCGGGCGTTCTCGATCACGCTGGCGAGCCGCTTGGCGTCGAGACGGGCGTGAAGCCGGTCGCCGACGCGCGCCGAGGGCCCGGCGCTGCATAGCCCGAGGCAATAGACGGTGGTCAGCTTGACGCGCTCGCCGGCGGCCTTCTCGGCGCTCGCGATCAGCGCTTCAACCCCGCGCGCCTGGCACGCCTCGGCGCGGCAGATCTGCACTTCGGGGCGCGGGTCGGCCTCGGCATGAAAATCGTGATAGAAGCTGACCACGCCGTGGATGTCGGCACGGCTCAGGTTGAGCGCCTTGGCCAGCAGCGCTTCGGTCTCGCCATCGACGCAGCCGAGTTCGGCCTGGACGTCGTGCAGGATCGGGATCAGCGGCCCTTCGCGGCCCGCATGCTCGGCGACGATCTCGCCGATCCGCTGTTCCTTGGTGCTCACTTGTTCAATCTCTCCGCGTGCCAGGCGATGTGATCGGCCATGAAGGTCGTGATGAAGCAGTACGAATGGTCGTACCCTTCCTGGAGCCTGATCGTGGCGGCCATATCCACATTGCGGCATGCCTCGTCCAGCAAATGCGTCTTGAGCTGGCTATCGAGAAAGTTGTCCGCGGTGCCCTGGTCGACCAGCAGCTCGGGCAGGCGAGCGCCGTCCTCGATCAGTGCACAGGCGTCATAGGCCCGCCAGGCCTTGCGGTCATCCCCCAGATAACCGCCGAGCGCCTTCTCGCCCCACGGGCAGTTGAGCGGGCTGACGATTGGGGCGAAAGCGCTGGTCGAGCGGAACCGGCCGGGGTTGCGCAGGCTGACCGTGAGCGCGCCGTGGCCGCCCATCGAATGGCCGGTGATGCCCTGGCGATCCATGTCGACCGGGAATTCCGCGGCGATCAGCGCGGGCAGCTCCTGTTCGATGTAGCTGCGCATGCGGAAGTGCTCCGCCCACGGCTCTTGCGTCGCATCGACGTAAAACCCGGCGCCCTGGCCGAAGTCATACGCTTCGTCGTCGGGCACGCCGTCACCGCGCGGGCTGGTGTCCGGCGCGACGAAGATGAGCCCGCGCTCGGCGCAGGCGCGGCGATACTCACCCTTGTCCATGACGTTGGCGTGGGTGCAAGTCAGGCCCGACAGCCACCACAGCACCGGCAGCGTCGCCCCGGGCGTATGCTCCGGCACGAACACCGCGAAGGTCATTTCGGTGCCGGTGGCTGTTGACTGATGCCGGTAGACGCCCTGGGTGCCGCCGAAGCTCTTGCTCTCGCTGACGGTGTCGATGGTCACGATCCTTTGCCGGGCTCCCCGGTCATGAACAGCGCGCACAGCTTGTTGCCGTCGGGATCGCGCATGTAGGCGGCGTAGATCGGCATGCCGAAATCGCGCGGTCCCGGCGGCCCTTCGTCGCTGCCGCCCTGGGCCATGCCCGCCGCGTACCAGGCGTCGATCTGCGCGGCGCTCTCGGCCTGGAAGCCGATCGTGCCGCCGTTCGCGAAACACGCGGGATTGCCGTCGCGGGGGGCAACAACGAAGAACGCGCCGCTCCCGGGCTCGGGGTTGCCGTACCACGCGCCGTTAGGCGTGTGCTGGCCGGGGATGCCGAGCGCGCCGAAGACCGCATCGTAGAATGCGCGCGCCTTGTCGGGGTCGTTGGTGCCGACCGTAACATGGGTGAACAGGCTCATCGATTTCGGGCCTCAGTGGCGCATGTTGAAGGCGCAGACCTTGTTGCCGTCCGGATCGAGAAGATAGGCACCGTGCGAGTTGTTCGGGGCGGCTGAGCGCGGGCCCGGTGCGCCAAAGTCGGTGCCACCGGCGGCGAGGCCCGCTTCGTGCCATTTCACGATCGTTTCGTCATCGGGCGCGGCGAAGCCAAGCGTGTGGCCGTTGGCAACTGTCGCAGCTTCGCCGTTGGCCGGCGGGGCGACGATGAAGGTGCCGGTCGGCCCGGCATAGATCAGCCGTCCGGCCTCGGGCGGGGCGACGTTGTTGTAGCCGAGCACCGGCATCGTCGCGTCATAAAACTGGCGGCTCTTCTCGATGTCGTTGGAGCCGAGGAATACGTGAGTGAACATGGGGAACTCCTGCTGGGGGTTGGATCAGTAAACGACGACGCTGCGGATGGACTCGCCCGCGTGCATCAGGTCGAAGCCCTTGTTGATCTCGTCGAGCGTGAGGACGTGGGTGATCATCGGGTCGATCTGGATCTTGCCGTCCATGTACATGTCGACGATCCCTGGCACGTCGGTGCGGCCCCTGGCGCCGCCGAACGCGGTGCCGCGCCAGTTGCGGCCGGTGACCAGCTGGAACGGGCGGGTGGCGATTTCCTTGCCGGCTTCGGCCACGCCGATGATGACGCTGGTACCCCAGCCGCGATGGCAGGCTTCGAGTGCGGTGCGCATGACCTCGGTGTTGCCGGTGCAGTCGAAAGTGAAGTCGGCGCCGCCGTCGGTCAGCTCGAGGATCTCGGCGATCGTGGCCGCCCGGTCCTTGCCGCGCCCGTCGATGAAGTCCGTCATGCCGAACTTGCGGCCCCATTCCTCGCGCGCCGGATTGATGTCGACCCCGACGATCTTGCCCGCACCCACCAGTTTCGCGCCCTGGATCACATTGAGCCCGATACCGCCGAGCCCGAACACCACGACGTTGTCGCCCGGCTGGACCTTGGCGGTGTTGACCACCGCGCCGACGCCGGTGGTCACCCCGCATCCGATGTAGCAGCTGGTCTTGAACGGCGCGTCTGCGCGGATTTTCGCCACCGCGATTTCGGGCAGCACGGTGAAGTTCGAGAAGGTCGAGCAGCCCATGTAGTGGAACACCGTCCCGCCCTTGTAGGAGAAGCGGCTGGTCCCGTCGGGCATCAAGCCTTTGCCCTGGGTGGCGCGGATCGCGGTGCACAGGTTGGTCTTGCCCGAGAGGCACGACTTACACTGGCGGCACTCGGGCGTGTAGAGCGGGATGACGTGGTCCCCGGGCGCCACCGAGGTCACCCCCGCGCCGATCTCGCGCACCACGCCCGCGCCTTCGTGCCCGAGGACCGACGGGAAGATGCCTTCGGAATCGAACCCGTCGAGCGTGTAGGCATCGGTGTGGCAGATGCCGGTCGCCATGATCTCGACCAGCACTTCGCCCGCCCGCGGCCCCTCGAGATCGAGCTCGACGATCTCGAGGGGCTGCTTGGGCGCAAAGGCGACGGCGGCACGGGTCTTCATTGTGTTCCTCTATTGTCTGGTTGGCAGAATCATGGCCAACACAATGAGCGCCTGGTGCCGTCTGCCTGAGCCGTACCGTCCGGCTTGGCGGCCTGGCCAGGCAGGACGGCGCCAGCGTCAGGTCTTGGACGCCATCACCTCGTCGCCGTCGCGTTCGGGCAACATGAGGAACAGCACAAGCGACGCGATCGAGCCCATCGCCATGATTGCCGACACCGTCAGCAGTTCGTCGTTGCCGAGCCAGGTGAACAGCGCGCCGGCAATGATCGGACTGCCCGCCGCGCCCAGGCGGCCGACGCCCAGCACGAAACCGGTGCCGGTCGCTCGGGCATAAGCGGGGAAGCCGCGGGCGAAAGCCGCGTAGTAGCCGCTGATCGCTGCATTGGTGAAGAAGCCGGACAGGATCGTCGCCCACTGCCAGGCGCCGAGCGTTCCGCGCCCGAGGCCGAACGAGGCGACCATCACCGAGCCGATGAGCAGTGCCAGCGCGGTCGGCCACCTGATACCGAGACGCGCCATGACGAAGCCAAACAGCAGACTGCCGGTAAATCCGCCGACGTTGGCCCAGGTCAGCACGGTGGCGGCATCGGACGGCGGATAACCCGGCGGGTAATCGGACACGATCTGCACCGCGAACTTGAGGATGTAGTAGAAGGTGATGGTGTGGAACATGTAGCCGAAGGCCAGCAATAGCGTGACCGGGCGTAGCTGCGGATTTGACAGGATGTCGGTGACCTTGGGCTTCGTGGCGCCCGTCGCTGCCGGGGGAAGGCTGTCGACGCCCGGCTTGCCAAAGGCGCGCAGCGTCTTGTTGACGCCGGCCAGGTTGTTTTTCGAGGCGTGGTACGCGGCGGTCTCGGGAATGATCAGCATGACGATCGGGATGAGCGCGGCGGTCACGATCGCGCCGAACAGGAAGACGGAGCGCCAGCCATGATCGGGCAGCAGCCACTCGGAAGCGGCAACGCCCCCGATGATCGCGCCTAGCGGATAGCCCGCCACATAGGCCGCGATGCAGGTGGCGCGCCACGAGGTGTTGCTGCTTTCTGCAGTCACCGCGTTGGTGGCGGCAAGCATGCCACCGATGCCGATGCCGGTCAGGAATCGAAAGGCGATCATCGGCTCGACCGCATTCGCGACGCTGGCGAGGTACATGCCGGCCGCCATCAGCACGAGGCACAGCAGCATGGTGTTCTTGCGGCCGAACTTGTCCGCCATGCCGCCAAGAATAACCGAGCCGAAGCCCATGCCGACCAGTTCGGCCGACAGGACCACCCCGAGCGCGGCGCGCTCGATACCCCATTCGGCGGAAATGCCCGGAGCGGCAAAGGCGCTGGACAGCACGTCGAAGCCGTCGAGCGCGTTCAACAGGACCATCATGACAACCACCGCCCACTGTCGCCAGTTCATCGATGTGTCGTTGATCACGGTGATGGGGTTCGAACCCCCGCCTGCTGCTGCCATGTTAACTTTATCCTCTCCCTGAGGCTTTTCGCCCTTGGTCCCTCATTCGTGGATTCGCGTCAGCAATTCCACCAGTTTTTCGACTTCGGCAGGCGTGAAGCGGGCCCTCAGCCAGGCCTCGTGCGCGGCATTCGCGGTCTTGGCCTCGGCGAGCACGGCCATTCCGGGGTCGGTCAGGTAGAGCGCCTGCTTGCGCGCGTCGCTCGCCGAGCGTTCGCGACGCAGGTAGTTGCGCTCCTGCAGCCGGTTGACGATGGTCATGGTAGTCGCGCGGTCCATCCGCAGCAGCTGGCCGAGCGCGATCTGCGATATCCCGGGGTGGTCGGCGACCAACCACATGGCCGAAACCTGCTTCTGGGTCAGGTCGAGGTGGGCAAAGGTCTCCATGAAATTGCGGTACACCGCACCATGGGCGAGGCGGACGTGGAATCCGACGATGCCGTTGAGGCCGCCCAGTTCGTCATCGGGCTGGTCGGCTTTTGCATCGATCGATACCGGCGCGTCCACGTGCTGTTGCCCTCCCAACCTGCTTGCCGAATCGTTAGTGGAGCATACAATCCCGTGCAACCTTGGCGGACGCAAGGAAGAGGAACCCGATGGCGCAGTTTCCCGACACGCCGACCTACACCGGCTTCAACAAGCCGAGCCGGGTCGAGGCCGATATCCACGACCTGCAATACGAAGGGGAGATCCCGCGCGAACTCGACGGCGCGTTCTACCGCGTCCAGCCGGACCCGCAGTTCCCGCCGCGCCTGGGCGACGACATTGCCTTCAACGGCGACGGCATGATCAGCCGGTTCCATTTCCACGACGGCCAGTGCGATTTCCGGCAGCGCTGGGCGCAGACCGACAAGTGGAAGGTCGAGCGCGAGGCCGGCGAGGCGCTGTTCGGCGCCTATCGCAACCCGCTGACCGACGATCCGAGCGTCCACGGCATGATCCGCTCGACCGCCAATACCAACGCCTTCCTCTTTGCCGGCAAGCTGTGGGCGATGAAGGAAGATAGCCCCAGCCTGGTCATGGACCCGGTGTCGATGGAGACGATCGGCTTCGAGACCTTCGGCGGCAAGATGACCGGGATGACCTTCACCGCGCATCCCAAGGTCGATCCGGCGACCGGCAACATGGTCGCGATCGGCTATGCCGCCAGCGGCCTGTGCACCGACGACGTGTGCTATTACGAAGTCAGCCCCGAGGGCGAGCTGATCCGCGAGATCTGGATCAAGGCGCCCTACTACTGCATGATGCACGACTTCGGGATCACGCCCGATTACCTCGTGCTGCACATCGTGCCCTCGATCGGATCGTGGGAGCGGCTCGAGCAAATGAAGCCGCACTTCGGCTTCGACACCAGCCTGCCGGTCTACCTTGGCGTGATCCCGCGCCGCGACGACATGAAGCCCGAGGACATCCGCTGGTTCAAGCGCGACAACTGCTTCGCCAGCCACGTCGTCAACGCCTGGCAGGACGGGAGCAAAATCCATTTCGTCACGCCCGAGGCGAAGAACAACATGTTCCCGTTCTTCCCCGATGTGAACGACCTGCCGTTCAATCCCATGGAGGCCGCCAGCCATCTGACCGACTGGACCGTCGACCTTGCCGGCAACGGCGACGAGTTCGACGCGATCACGCGCCTGACCGAGACCGTCTCCGAATTCCCGCGCATCGACGATCGGTTTGCGGGCGTGAAGAACCGCTACAGCTGGGGGCTGGAGATGGACATGGGCCGCCCGGTCGAGACCGAAGTGCGCAGCGCCGGCGGCATGCTGATGAACTGCCTGTTCCTCAAGGACTTCGAAACCGGCGCCGAGCAGCACTGGTGGTGCGGGGAGACCTCGACGCTGCAGGAGCCGTGCTTCATCCCGCGCAGCAAGGACGCGCCCGAAGGCGACGGCTGGATCGTCCAGGTCTGCAACCGGCTGATCGCCAGCCGCACCGATGTCCTGCTGTTCGACGCGCTCGAGATCGAGAAAGGCCCGATCGCCACCATCCAGGTGCCGATCCGCCTGCGCTTCGGCTTCCACGGCAATTTCGCCACCAGCGAGGAGCTGGGGCTGGCGGCGTAGCCGTGTAAGACATCGCGCGACGCACCGACTAAGCCAGGGGGAGGTGGCCGGTGGACCAGCAAACGCAACCTGACCAGTCGTGGCGAGCCGAGCGGCTCAAGGGCTTCGTCGGAATCTTCGTGATGGCCGTGCCCGGCATCGCGCTGTGGTACGCGATCCGCTTCAACGCGCCGGTTCTCGAGGGGATGGAGGAGCCGTTCGCGCGGTGGGCCTTCGCGCTCAAGTGCGCGGCGCTGGCGGTGCTGTTCACGCTGTTCATGGGCATCGAGGCGGTGGCTCACGAACGGCTGCAATCGCCGGCCTTCGATCCGCTGGCCGGCCACAAGACGCGGCGCATGCGGATAAACCAGCGCTACCTGCAGAACACGCTCGAACAGACGGCGATCTTTCTGGTCGGGCTGTTCGGCCTCGCGGTCTATCTCGAGGATGGCGACCAGATGCGCGCGGTTCTGGCGAGCGCAGTGGTGTGGACCATCGGCCGGCTGGCGTTCTGGGGCGGCTACCATATCAGCTCAACCTGGCGAGTGCTCGGCGCGCCGTCGATGCTGCTCGGCCAGCTAGTGCTCGGCTATGTCGGCCTTCGCGTCGGGTTCGACATCGCCGGCGAGGCGGGCGCCTGGGCGGTACTGACCGCCGTGGCGATGTTCGAGGCGCTGCTGTTCTGGACCACCAGGCCACGCGCCTGACCTAAGCCGCCACTGCCTGCTTCGCGTCCGCCAGCACCATTTCGGCGCCTTTCTCGGCGATCATGATTGTCGGGGCATTGGTGTTGCCGCTGCTGATCTTGGGCATCACCGAAGCATCGATCACCCGCAGGTTCTCAACCCCCCGTACGCGCAGTTGCGGGTCGAGCGGGAAGCGTTCGTCACCCATCGCGACGGTGCCGACGCAGTGGTAGAGTGTGCCGCCGGCGACCTTGGCGTAGCCGAGCATCGCCTCGTCGGTACCGCCGAACGGATCGCCCTGCTCCTTGAGGTAAGGCTTGAGTGCGGGTTGCCACCAGATCTGGCGGATGATCTTGAGCTGGTCGACCGCGCTCTGCTTGTCGATCGGATCCGACAGGTAGTTCGGCACGATCTTGGGCCACACCGTCCCGTCGGGCGATTTGGCATGGATATGCCCACGCGATTCGGGGCGCAGCTGGCACGGGTTGGAAGCCATGCCCGGCTCCTTGTCGAGCCGCAGGCCCTGGTACTGATTGAGATAGGCGAGGTCCATCGAGGCCGCCATGACGTGGATCTGGATGTCCGGATAGCTGAGCTCGTCGCGGCTCTTCACGAAGGCGCAGCCGTGGGCGACCGCGTAGGAAAGCAGGCCCTTGCGGGTGAACCCGTACTTGGCGATCTCGCCGAGCAGCCTGACACCTTTCGACAGCCGGTTGATCGAATGATGCGGCTCCTTGAGCGCCGCCTGGCAGCCGATCATGTAGTGGTCCTGCATGTTCTCGCCGACCAGTGGCGATTCGTGCACGACCGAAACCCCCAGTTCCTGCAGCAGCGCACCCTGGCCGACGCCCGAGATCTCCAGCAGCTTCGGACTCTCGACCGCGCCGGCTGCGAGGATCACCTCGCGACCGGCCATCGCCCGGCGGGTTTCGCCGTGCTGCTTGAACTCGACGCCGATCGCCTTCCTGCCGTCCCATAGGATCCGCGTGGTCATTGCACGGGTCTCGACCGTCAGGTTGGCGCGCTTCATCGCCGGGTGGAGATAGGCCACCGCGGCCGAGTGGCGACGGCCGTTCTTGGCGGTCATTTGGAAGAAGCTGCAGCCTTCCTGGTTGCCGTCGTTCAAGTCGGGCTTGTAGGGAATGCCCAACTGCACGCAGGCCTCCACAATCGCCTTGCTGACCGTGTGCTCCTCGGGGAAGTCCGACACGTTGAGCGGCCCGCCGGTGCCGTGGAACTCGTTTTCGCCGCGTTCCTGGTTCTCGCTCTTGCGGAAGTACGGCAGCACTTCATCCCAGCTCCACCCGCGCGCTCCCATCTGCGCCCATCCGTCGTAGTCCGCCGCCTGGCCGCGGACGTAGAGCATGCCGTTGATCGAGGAGGAGCCGCCGAGCACCTTGCCCTTGGGCCACTTGTGCTTGCGCCCGCCCGAGCCCTCGTCGACCTCGGTCTCGTAGAGCCAGTTGACCTTGGGATCGTTGAGCGTCTTGCCGAATCCGATCGGCGTGTGGATCATGATGTTGGACATGACCTGGCCCGGCTCGTTGAACAGGGCGTTGAGCGCGCGGTCGTCGCCGCCCGCCTCGAGCAGCACGACCTTGTGCTCGCCGCTTTCGGTCAGCCGCGCGGCCAGCACGCAGCCGGCGCTGCCGGCGCCGACAATGACGTAGTCCGCATAGAGATCCGCGGCCATTCTTCTCTCCCTCTTTCGTCGCCTCAGGGTGACAACCTGTCACCCTGCCGATTCCCCGCCGGCCCAGGATTTCCGCGGGTTTGCGGGGAAAAGGGCCGGGTGACACATTTACAAGAAGGCCACCGAAACCTCGAAACGTACGTCTCGGCAAGCCACGTGATTCGCGGGGCAGACTAGCGGACCTGACCCGTGTAGGAAAACGACGAGGTTGTGCGGGGGAGGCCATGATCAAGCCTGAGCTCGAGTTTGTCTACGAAGCCGGCGGCGAGCTGGAGCCGCCGCGCGAGATCGGCCGGGTGGTCGACGGCACGCGGCGGATCATCCCGATCACCGCCGGCGGTTATGTCAAAGGCCTGCTTATCTCGGGCAAGCTGATGGGCAATTCGGCCGACTGGCAACTCACGCGCCCCGACGGGGTCACGGTGGCCGACGCGATCTACGCCATCGAGACCGACGACGGCGCGCTGATCCAGATCCGCAACAAGGGCCTGCGCCACGGCCCGCCCGAAGTGATGGACCGGCTGCGCCGCGGCGAAGACGTCGACCCGGCCGAATACTATTTCCGCACCGTCCCCGAATTCATCGCCCCCGAAGGCCCCTACGACTGGCTCAACAAGTCGATCTTCATCTGCACCGGCGCGCGCTACGCCAGCAGCATCAAGATGTGGGTGTGGCGGGTGACTTAGATGCCGCGCGGACTAAGCGGCTGCCTGGTCAACGTCTAACTGCTCAATGAACTCTTGAAGGTATTCATCGGGCAACCTCGCCCCCGCCGGTTCGAGCACAACCCTCAGCTCAAGGTGAAGTGCGCGCACTCTCTTGTCGTCGCTCATGACGCCGTTGAAGTAAGTGCCATAGGTCGCAAAGTTGAGGTCGACTGCATCATTGCGAAGCTTGGCAGGCGCTTTGTCTAGCTGGCCGCCATCTCGCACCCAGTCCAGGAAGTAGAGCAGGCATGCCATCGCGAAGCGGTACATGAACGCATCGTAACGCGATCTCCTCGACGGGGGCCGAGGCTTGTGGGGATGACCCTTGTAGAAGCGTAGCGCGACGTGGTCGGTGATCTCGAAGAACTTCCGGACAACGGCTGCAGTATGAGGTTTGCGCGCTCTTATTGCGTCAATCTCCTGTTGCGTGAGTAACGTCTGCATCATGTCGGAAAACGTGGCCGGAAGATCCGCTATGCCAGCCAGCACCTTCTCCATTTGACGGTCCGCCGCTGTGCCATGCGCGAGAATTTGCGCTATAGCCCTTGGGTGCCCTTCAGCTGCTTGCTGGAGCCCTGCAACGGTTTCGTGGAATTCCTGACGCTTACTCGACCAATACATGCGCTGGGCGATACCGGGAGCGCGCGGGTCAAGAGCCGAGACCGTCTTTGTTCCCTTGAGTACGATTACCTGATCAGGAAAGTCCTTGAGGACCGACATAGATTTTTGGATCGAAAGCACCGAGTTGCCTTTGTAGGCTTCCATCCAGGCGTAGTCTGTCAAAACCGCAAAGTTTTCGGCACTAACGGCAAGGAAAGTTCGGAGTTCTTCCGACTGCAATCGATTGCTATCGATGATAACGCGCAATGTCATTCGCGCTTTGTAGCTGATGGACGGTGAATTCGGAACGCGCCTAACCAGGCCAGCTTCCTTGCATGCTGCCCAAAGTGACCGTCAGCGAAAGCTGGCTAGGCGATCCGCACGTCGAGCAAGCTCGGCCCACTCTGCGCGAAGCTCCAGCCTAGCGCCTCGTCCAACCCATCAACAGCATCCACCAGGCGCGCCGGCAGGCCCTGCGCTTCGGCGAGCTTGACGAAGTCGATGCCGGTAAGGTCGCAGCCGGGGACGTGGTTCATGCCGAACTCGCCGGCAAAGCCGGTCAGCGCGGCGTAGCCCGAGTTGTTGAGGATCACGAAGCTGACGTTGGCCTGCTCCTGGAATGCCGAGAACAGCCCCTGCACGGTGTACATCGCCGAGCCGTCGCCGAGGATGGCGATGACCTTGTCGGCTTGCCCCATGGCGACTCCGACCGAGGCGGGGAGCGAGTAGCCGAGGCCACCGCTGGCGCAGGTGTAGAAGCCGCCTTCGCGAGTGATCGGCAGGGTGTCGTGCTCGGGGCCGCGCGCCGTGGGGGCTTCCTCGACGATCACCGCTTGCGGCGGGCGCAGCGCGGCGATGCGCTTGAGCACGAAGGCCGCGGTCATCGCCGGTTCGGGGTTCTTGAGCTGATGGCGGGTGCCGGAAAAGGCCCGCGGCTGCACCCGCTCGGCTAGCGCCTCGAGCCCGGCACGAACCTCGCCGAGAACCCCGCCGCCACCCGGCAAGGCAGCGAGGTGGTTCGGCTCCTCGCTGAGCGCCATCAACTGCGCGTGCTCTGGCCAATGTGGCCCGCTGCCCTCGACGTGGTAGGTGAACACCGGCGCGCCGGCGACGAGCACTGCGTCGTGCGGCGCCAACAGATTGCGGATCTGGTCGCGCCAGGCTGGCAGGAACCCGGCGAACTGCGGGTGGTCCTCGGGGAATGTCTCGCGCGCGGCATAGGGGGCGGCCCAGACCGCGAGGCCGGCCTTTTCGGCGAGTGCGATCGCCGCGCTCCAGCCATGGCTGTTGGCGCAGCCGGTGCCGATTACCAGGGCGGGCTTGTCGGCGCCGTCGATCATCGCCGCGATCCTCTCGATCCCGGCGGGGTCGGGCAGGGTGCGCAAGCTAAGCTCGGGCAGGGCGGGCGAGGCGCATTCGCGGTCCCAGTCGTCGACCGGGATGGAGACGAACACCGGCCCCATCGGCGGGGTCAGCGCAGTGGCGAAGGCGCGGATCAGGGCCAGCGGCACGTCCTCGGCGCGGGCGGGCTCGAGCGCCCATTTGACGAACGGGCGCGGGAATTCGGTCGGGCGTTCGGCGTAGAGGAACGGGTCGTATGGCAGGATCGAGCGCGCCTGCTGCCCGGCGGTGATCACCAGTGGCGTGTTGTTCTTCCACGCGGTGAACAGGTTGCCGAGCGAATGGCCCGTGCCCGCCGAGCTGTGCAGGTTGACCAGCGCCGGTTTGCCCGACGAGCGCGCGAAGCCATCGGCCATCGCCACCACCACCGCCTCGTTGAGGCCGAGCACGTAGCCGAAGCCCTCGGGCAGGGCCTTGAGCATCGGCAGCTCGGTGCTGCCGGGGTTGCCGAACAGGCGGTCGACCCCGAAGTGCTCGAACACGCGGAAGGCGGCCTCTCTTACCGTGGGCATGCTAAACCGGTTCGCCGCCTGCCCGCGCACGCTCGAGGATCTTGCTCTCGTCGCGATTGATGCGGGTCAGCAGGTACAGCAGGATCACCACGATCACCGGCGTTACCACGTTGATCGAGATGATTGCTTGGCCAAGGTCGCCGCCGTTGCGGTCGGAAACGATGCCGACGAAGTAGGGCCCCATGCCGAGCCCGAGGATGGTGGTGATGATGATGAACACCGAGCTGGTCATGCCCCTCATGCGCGGCAGCACCTGGTCGTAGATCAGCGAATAGAGCGGCGGCAACCACAGCGTCAGGATGATGCTGTAGAACACGAACCGGAAGTAGAACTCGCCCGGGCTGTCGGCGTTGTAGGTCCATATCCCGAACAGCGGCGACAGGCCGAGCGAGAAGAGCGTCAGCCACACCCGGCCGCGCCCCCCCATCCGCTTGGTCAACCAGTCGGAGAGCGGTCCCGCGATGACCGGCCCGACAAGGCCGAGCGCGGCGGCGAGCAGGCCGAACTGCACCCCGGTCTCGGCCAGCGAGAGACCGTAGGCGCGGTTGAGGAACGAGGGCGTCGAGCCCATCACCCCGTAGTTGATCGAGGTCTGCAGCCCGGCGACGACGATCAGCAGCAGCACCGAAGGGCTGGTCACCACGTTGAAGGTCGGCCGGTCGGTCAGCTTGAGCGACTGGAACAAGTTGAGGATCACGAACGCGCCGAAGCCGACCACGAACCACTGCAGCATGTGCGCGTCGAACGAGAGGCCGAGCAGCTGGCTCGCGGGCCGCGGCGAGAAGTCCTGCGTCACTCCCGTCATCACGACGCAGAAGGCGACGATCGCCCCGAGGCCGACGAGGTTCGTCGTCCATTGCCTGGCGCTCGCGTTGCGGCCCCACAGGTAGAACCAGTTGGCGCCCGGCGTCACCGCGCCGAGCACCGCGGCGCTCGATTTGAACGGATGCGGGTCGGGCGGCGAGACGATCCCGTCCATCTGCCCGCGGGTCGGCTCCTTTAGCCGGTAGATTGCCCAGGCGAGCAGGAAGCCGGGCAACGCGGCGATCAGGAATGCGGCTTGCCAGCCGGAAAAGCCCCACGCCCCATCGGGGTACGCCAGGTCCCACTCGTGTGCGACCACGCCGCCGAGGGTCATCGACAGGCCGAGGCCGAGCGCGGTGGCCACGCCGAGCGCGGCCATCGCAGTGCCGCGCTTGTCGCGTGGGAATTCGTCGAAGATGATCGAGTTGGCGGCGGGCTGCGAGGCGCCTTCGCCGATGCCGACGCCGAGCCGCGAGATGGCCAGCAGCGCGAAGCCGCCGGCGAACGCGGAAAGGCCGGCGAAGAACGACCACGCGGCGATGCAGATGGCCAGCAGCCGGGTGCGGATCCAGCCATCGACCAGCCGCCCGAGCGGCAGCGAGAACAGCGCGTAGAACAGCGAGAACACGGTGCCGTAGAGCAGCCCCATCTCGGTGTCGCCGACGCCAAGGTCGGCCTTGATGCTCGGCGCGAGGATCGCGAGGATCTGGCGGTCGAGCAGGCTCATCGCCTGGGCGGAGGAGACCAGGAACAGCGCGTACCAGCCGGCGCGGCTCACTTTGGTGCCGGGCTTCAGCGGCCCATTGTCGTCAGCGTCGGCGACTGCGGTGGCCATTCGTACTCTCCCTCGCGGCCCCCTCTCGCTGGGAGGGCTCGTTGAAACCCGTTTCTCAGCCTTTCAGCGCCGCCGCGATCGTCTCGCCGATCGGCGTCGTCGGGCGGCCCGACAGCCCGGTCAGGTCCTTGCTCTCGCTGTAGAGCTCGCCGTGGCCAGCCAGATAGCTGGTGCTGGCGAGAAACCCGGCGACCGGCGGTGGCAGCCCGGCGCCCTCGAGCGTCTTGGCGTAGTCGGATTCGGACTGGTTGACGTACTCGACGGGCTTGCCCGCCTGTCGCCCCACTTCCGCGGCGAACTCGGCCATCGACCAGCTCTGGTCGCCGGCGAACTCGTAGACCTTGCCGCCGGGGCTGTTGAGCAGCGCGCCGACGGCTCCGGCGGCGAGGTCGGCGCGGGTCGCGGTCGACAGGCGTCCGTCGCCGGTGGCGCCGTAGATCGCGCCGTGCTCGATCGAGGGGGCAAGCGCGGCGGTGTAGTTCTCCGAATACCACGGCATCCGCAGCACGTCGTAATTGAGGTCGCTTTTTTCGAGCAGCTTCTCGGTCAGCACGTGCTCGGCGGCGAGCAGCAGCTTGGAGCCCTGGGCGTTGAGCACCGAGGTGTAGGCGAGGTAGGAGATGCCGGCCTTCTCCGCCGCGTCGATCACCGCGCCGTGCTGCCGCTCGCGCTGGCCAACCGCGTTGCCCGAGATCATCAGCACCCGGTCGACGCCATGAAGCGCGGCCCCGAGGCTGGCCGGATCGTCATAGTCGGCCTGGCGCACTTGCACCCCCTGGCCCGCATAGCCGGCCAGGGCCGATGGATCTCGGGCGAGGGCGACGATGTCGTGCGGATTGGCCTGCAGCAGCAGCTCGTCGAGCACCAGGCGGCCCAGCTTTCCGGTCGCCCCGGTCACGGCGTACTTGGTCATCTTGGGCCCTCTCCTAAAGCTTGAACCAGCGCTCGGCGTTGGACTGGAAGAACTTCTTTTTCTGCGCGTCGCCGATGTCGAGATCGTCCATCCAGCGTACCTCGTCGGGCACGTATTGATAGGGGTAATCCATCGCGTACATCACCCGATCCTCGCCCATCACCTCGATCATCAACTTGACCGAGGGAGCGAACGGCAACCCGCTGTTGGTCGCGAGTACGTTGTTGCGCATGTAGTGGAACAGGTCGTGCTCGAGCGCCTTGAGGCGCGGGTAGCGTTGGCTCCTGAGGCCGGCCTTGTGCATGTAGTCGAGCCGGTAGAGCCAGAACGGCAGCCCCTCGCAGCCGTGCCCGAGAATCAGTTGCAGGCCGGGGTAGCGGTCGAACACGCCGGTCGTGAGCAGCCGCATGGCGTGATAGCTGGTCTCGACGGCGAAGCCGAACACCGCACCGTCGAGTCCGGCGCCGACCATGTCGCCGATCATCGCATCCGGCGGGCCTTGCGGGTGGACGTAAAGCGGCAGGTCGAGATCGGCGCAGGCGCGCAGGATCGGGTCGAACTGCGCCTCGTCGAGGTAATGCCCGTGGGTATGGCTGTTGATCTGCACGCCGTGGAAACCGAGCTCTTCCTTGCCGCGCCGCAGTTCCTTGGCCGACCATTCCGGGTCCTGCGGGGCGACCGCGATCATGCCGTGGAATCGGTCGGGATAACGCTCGCAGGCGGCCTTCAGCTGGTCGTTGGAATTGCGCGCGATGCGCTTGGCGTCCTCGACGTCGAACAGCGTCTGCACCCCGGGGCTGGTCAGCGCCAGCACCGCCTTGTCGATGCCGCTCTCGTCCATCGCCTGGATGCGCAGCGGCCCGACGTCGAGCAGCCGCTCGCGGATGAAGGTGGTGCGTTCGGAAGGGCTGGTGCCGTAGAAGCCCCACAGCGAAACGGTGCCCTGGTCGGCGCGGCCCTGCTTGACCAGGCTCATGATCGCGTCGAGCTGCTCCTGGGTGGCCCAGGCTTCCTCGGTGGCGATGCGCAAGTATCCCCGGTTGCCGCCGGTTTTCAGTTCATGTGTCACTTGCTACCCTTCGTGAACCGCCTTCAACACCATGCAGGCGAGCACGCCTTCGGGGCCGTCCTCGCTGCCGTGGCCCGACCATTTGACCCCGCCGAACGGGGCGTCGGCGCCGCCGATCATGTGGCTGTTGATGCCGACCATGCCGCTCTCGATCTCGGCCGCCAGCCGCCGCTGGCGCTTGCCGTCGCCGGTCCAGGCGTAGGCGGCGAGGCCATAAGGAAGCCGGTTGGCCTCGGCGATCATCTCGGCCTCGCCCTTGAAGGGGTTGATCAGCGCCACCGGGCCGAACGGTTCCTCGTTCATGATCGAGGCGTCGAGCGGAATCTCCGAGAGCACGCTCGGCGCGTAGAAGAATCCCTGGTTGCCGATGCGTTCGCCACCGGTGTGGAGCGTGGCGCCCTTGTCCTTGGCGTCGCCGATCAGGCGGTCCATCGCCTCGGGACGGCGCGGATTGGCCATCGGGCCCATCTGGGTGCCTTCGACGAGGCCATCGCCGACCTTCACCTTTTTCGCACGCTCGACGAACCCGTCGCGGAACTTCTCGAAGACATTTTCCTCGACGATGAACCGCGTCGGGCTGACGCAGACCTGGCCGGCGTTGCGGTACTTGCCGCCGACCGCGGTCTCGAGCGCCTTGTCGAGGTCGGAGTCGTCGAACACCAGCACCGGGCCATGGCCGCCCAGTTCCATCGTGGTGCGCTTCATGTCCTCGGCGGCGAGCTGGGCCAGGTGCTTGCCGACCACGGTCGAGCCGGTGAAGCTGAGCTTGCGGACAATGGGCGAGCCGAGCAGGTGGCGGCTGACTTCGTCGGGAACGCCGAACACCGCCTGCGCCACTTCCCTCGGCAGCCCGGCGTCGAGCAGGCACTGCAACACGCCGAGCGCGGAGGCCGGGGTTTCCTCGGCGGCCTTGAGGATCACCGAGCATCCGGCGGCGATCGGAGCGCCGAGCTTGCGCCCGGGATTGCCGAGCGGAAAGTTCCACGGCGCGAAGGCAGCCACAGGCCCGACCGGCTCATAGCGCACGGTCGAACGCATCCCTTCGGGCCGGACCAGCTCGCGGCCGTAGATGCGAAAGCACTCGCCGGCGTAGAAGTTGAACAGGCCGACGTTCATCATCACTTCGATGCGGCTTTCGGCGAGCGGCTTGCCTTCCTCCATCGTGGCGATGCGGGCGAGGTCTTCCTGCCGCTCGACCATCAGCCGCGCCGCGCCCTGCAACACGGCGGCGCGCTCCTGCGGGGTCGACTTGCGCCAGATCGCGAAGCCCCGCGCCGCGACTTCGAGCGCGCGATCGAGATCGCCCGGCTCGGCCAGCGGCAGCGCGCCGATCGCCTCGCCGGTCGCCGGGTTGACCACCTCGAACGTCCGCCGGCCGCCGCCCGAGACCTGCTCGCCGTCGATGATCATGTGGAGCGAGGGGTATTGGGTCATCAGGCTCTCCCGGGTCGCGTCATCGCGCGCGCCATCGCCCGATGGGAAAGACGCGGGGACGAGTCAACGCCTGTGCTTCAGCGGCCGAGCGCTTCCAGCCGTTCGACTTCCTCGCGATAGGGCTTGATCGCGCGGAACATGAAGAAGGTGGCAACCGGCATGAACACCGCGGCGACGATCAGCAGCGCCTGCCAGACCTTGTCCGGATCGACCACCACGTAAGTGCTGACCGCGCCGATCACATAGCTGCCCAGCGCCGCGGAAACGGTGAACATGAACAGGTAGAAGGCGGTGACCTGGCCGCGCATCTCGTTGGGCGCGACGCGCTGGATCGCGGCGTTCTGCGCCGGGGCTCCGGCCAGGCCGAACATCGAGGCCGCCGCCATCATCGCGATCGCCAGCTCGCCGCTCGGCATCAGCGGGGCAGCGATCGCGCAGACCGTGGCGCAAGCGAAGATATAGGCCGTGGCGCGGATGTTGGCATCCTTGTGCCGCTTGGCGAGCCACGAGACGTAGAGCCCGCCGACCGTTATCCCGACCAGGTTCGCCACCAGCAGCAGCGGCCCCAACAGGTCGCCGATCTGGGCCTCGTCCCAGCCGTAAGTGCGCGTCAGGAACGGCACGCGCCATGGCGGCAGCCCCTGGCTTTCGATCGCCGACAAGGCGAGCGCCGCGAACAGCGGGTAGTAGGTCGCGCCGCGCAGATTGATCGCCCGGAGAGCGTCGTAGCCGGTAAAGGCGACCACCTTGCGTCCCAACGACGCATCGTCGGGCACCAGCTTGGCGGCGTCGGGCGTGCTGCGCCGCGGCGGCTCCTTGGCGAACATGTAGAACACGAAGGCCAGCAGCCCGGGCAGGCCGACCATGACCAGGATCCACTGCCAGTTGTGCACCGTCAGGCCCATGAACTGGCTCGTCTCCGGCCAGGTCGAGGTCCAGGCGATCAGCCGGCCGCCGCCCCAGACACCCAGCGAAGTGCCGCCGATGAAGCCGAGCTGGAGCAGCGCGAACACCAGCGGGATGCGCAGCGGGCGGAAAGAGTCGGTCAGGATCGAGTACGAGCCGGGGCCATTGGCGGCGGTGCCCGCGCCGACGAACACGCGCGTCATGATGAACTGGCCCATGTTCTGGGCGAGGCCGCCGAGCGCGGTCACCGTCCCGAGTACGGCGATGCTGATCCCGAGCACCCACTTGCGGCCGTAGATATCGACCAGCCGGGCGAGCGGCACGCCGAACACCAGGAAGGCAAGAATGTTCGCCGGGCCGAGGATGAAGCCGAGCATCGCGTCGGAGAGGCCGTAGGTCACCTTGATGCGCTCGGCCAGCATCCCGAATATGGTCTGGTCGAAGAAGGTCAGGAAGGTCGCGAAAATCACACAGAACAGGACGTAGAACCCGGCCTTTTCCGAAGGCCAAGGCTGCGTGCCGGCGCCCGCCGTGGGCTCGACGATGCTGGCTGGTCCGGTGGGCGCGATTGCCATGGATGCTCTCCCCGCGCTGCCCCGCTTCGCGGCGAGGCCATCTCAATTCCGCTTGCCGCATTTTCTAGGAGGTGAAAAGGGAAAGGCGAAACAGAATCTTGTCGCAAAGGAGCGGTGATGCAGGACTATTCGGGCAGCTATGCGCGCGACCGCGCCGAGATCGAGGACCTGCTGTCGCGCTACCTGTTCGCGATGGATTACAACGACTTCGACACCTACGGCGAGACCTTCACCGAGGACGGCACGCTCGAATTCGCGCGCGGTTCGGTGACCGGGCGCGACGAGATCAAGGGGGCGGCCAAAGGCTTCAAGGAAGCGGTCGGGGCGATCTACGTCGACGTCGACGGCAAGCCCGCGGTGCTGCGCCACGTGCTGTGCCATTCCACGATCCGCGTCGAAGGCGACCGCGCCTGGCACACCGGCTTCTGGTTCGAGACCGCCAACGACGGACCGCGCAACGAGCACGGGCGGCTGACCCCGACGCTCGGCACCTTCGGTATCTACGAGGACGAGCTGCAACGGGTCGACGGGCGCTGGCTGTTCAGTTTCCGGCGCATCCTCAACGAATTCCTCACCGGCCGGGAAAGCGGCTCGACCAACCCGGTCCTGGCGATGGACGGCAAGTCGAAATGATCGACTTCGCCGGCCGCACTGCGTTCGTTACCGGTGGCGCCAACGGCGTCGGCATCGGCATTGTCCGCAACCTGCTCAACGAGGGCTGCAAGGTCGCCATTGCCGACATCCGCCAGGACGCGATCGACGCCGCGCTCGCCAGCCTAGACAACCGCGAGGTCATGGGCGTCCAGCTCAACGTCATGGACCGCGCCGGGTTCGCCGCTGCCGCCGACAGGGTCGAGGCTGAATTTGGCCCGGTCAGCCTGTTGTTCAACAACGCCGGCATCAACCTCTTCCAGACCATCGAGGACTCGTCGTTCGACGATTGGGACTGGGTGCTCGGGGTCAACCTTGGCGGGGTGATAAACGGCGTCGGCACCTTTGCGCCCCGGATGAAGGCGCGGGCGTTGTCGGGCGAGGTCACCGGCGGCCACGTGACCAACACCGCCAGCATGGCCAGCTTCATCGCCGGCGGCGCGCCGGGCATCTACAATACGGCCAAGTTCGCGGTGCGCGGCCTGAGCTATTCGCTGCGCCACTCGATGTACCAGTACGGCGTGGGCGTCTCGGTGGTCCATCCGGGGCTTGTGAAGAGCCATATCTACGCCAGCGACGAGGTGCGGCCCGACGCCCTCAAGGGGGCGATGAAGCCGGTCGACCAGGCGGCGGTCCAGCGGCTTGCGGGCATCCACGAGTTCGGCATGGAGCCCGATGTCATCGGTGCGCGCATCCTCGACGGCATCCGCGAGAACCGGGCGAACATCTTCACCCATCCCGACCACAAGGACGAACTGCGCGAGATCATGGACGAGACCCTCGCCGATTATCGCGATTATTCGCAGGACGAAGGCTTCGACCAGCGCGTCGCCTTCGAGAAAATCCGCCGCGACAACTTCGCCGAGACCCGGCGCAAGGCCAAGGCGCTCTGACGGCGCGGGCGTTTTGTGGCGTTCAGGTTGCGGCGGCTAGGGCGGCGGCATGAACAGGATTGTCCCGCTCCTTGCCGCGCTGCTCGCCGTCCCCGCCGCCGCCCAGGTCGCTCCGCCGCGCGAGCTGTCGCTCGAGCATCGCATGCTGCTGCGTTGCTCGGCCGCGTTCGCGCTGGTCGCCAACCGGCAGGAGGCAGGGGACGCGTCGGTGCGGCAGTACCCGCCGCTCAAACAGCGCGGGGCTGAGTATTTCGCCCGTGCCTCGGCGCGCGTGATGGACGAGGCGCAGCTTGACCGCGCGGCGATCACGCAGGCGCTCGAAGGCGAAGCGCGCGCCCTGCTGCAGGGCGGAACGTTGGCCGCCGTGATGCCCGCCTGCCTGTCCGCGCTCGACGCGGCCGGACTCTAGACGCACGGCGCGCCATGCGGCATGGCCGCTCGGGTCGTGTGGCAGCTCTCTTACTTCCCCCTGTGCCCGTTCAGCCGCAAGGTCCGGCTCGCGTTGAGCGAGAAGGGCGTCGGCCATGAGCTGGTGCGCGAATATCCCTGGGACGCCAGCGACCAGTTCTATGCGCTCAACCCGGCCGGCCGCACCCCGGTGCTGCGGCTCGAGGAGAAGAACCTGACGCTGATCGACAGCCAGGCGATCTGCGAATTCTTCGAGGAGACGGTCGACAAGAGCCCGCTGATCCTCGGCACCGCCGCCGGCCGCGCCGAAATCCGCCGCCTGACCTCGCTGTTCGACGAGAGTTTCTTCGCCGACGTCACCCACCCGCTGATGCACGAGAAGATGAAGAAGCGACTGGTGCTCAAGCAGTCGCCCGATTCCAAGGTGCTGCGCGGGGCGATGCGGCTGGCGCACGAGCACCTCGACTACATCGACTGGCTGACCGACACCCGCCGCTGGCTGGCCGGCGCGCAGCTCAGCCTCGCCGATTTCGCCGCCGCGGCGCAGATCTCGGTCGCCGACTATCTCGGCGGGATCGACTGGGGCGGGCACGAGCAGGCCCACGGCTGGTACCGGGTGATGAAAAGCCGCCCCAGCTTCCGGCCGCTGCTGAGCGAGAAGATGGAAGGGATACCTCCGCCGCTGCACTACGCGGATGTAAATGCGTAGTTCCTCCCCGGCACGGGGAGGGGGACCATGCGAAGCATGGTGGAGGGGCACAGGCGGGTGGTCCTAACCTCGAAGGCTGGGAACATTCGATGGTGCCCCTCCACCACCCTGCGGGGTGGTCCCCCCTCCCCTTGTAGGGGAGGAATGACAAGCCCCATATCTCCGGCAAAGGAGACCCCGATGCCCGATAAGATGAAGCTGACCGACTCCGAATGGCGCGAGAAGTTGACGCCGGAGCAGTATGCGATCCTGCGCCAGGCGGGGACCGAGCGCGCCTTCACCGGCAAGTACGAAAAGAACAAGGCGGCGGGCGAGTATGTCTGCGCCGGGTGCGGGCAGCCTCTGTTCGAAAGCGATGCCAAGTTCGACAGCGGTTCGGGCTGGCCGAGCTTCACCCGGCCGGCCGATGACGGCGCGGTCGAGGAGAACCGCGACATGGCGCACGGCATGGTGCGCACCGAAGTGCTATGCTCGCGCTGCGAGGGGCATCTCGGTCATGTGTTCCCCGATGGCCCCGGCGACCAGGGCGGTTTGCGCTATTGCATCAACAGCGCCGCGCTCGAATTCAAGCCGGAGGATAACTGAGCGCCGGGCGAAGGCCCGCCATTAACGCTGCGTTACGGTTCGCCTATGCAAGCCGAGAGTGGGAGGGCGGCGCGCGCCGTTGCAGGATGAGCTGTCCGGATGGCTGAGCTGAGGCGGGGATCACGCACCGCCAACCGACAGGCTAGCGGGCACGCCAGCCGCCGCCAGGGCGGGGGCCCGCCGCGCAAGCCGCCCCGCACGCCTTCGGGCCCGTTGCCGCGCTGGCGCATCTGGGCGAAGCGCGCGCTCATCTGGGGCGGGGCCTTTGCCGCGCTGCTGGTGCTGGCGCTCGCCACCTCGGTCTATTTCGCGATGCGCTCGCTGCCCGGCTACACCACGCTGATGAACAGCCAGGTCGGGCAGACCATCGTGGTCCGCGCCCGCGACGGCACCGAGATCGTCGCGCTCGGGCCGAGCTATGGCCAGTGGCTCTATGCCGACGAGATCCCGCAAGTGATGAAGGACGCGATGGTGGCGGTCGAGGACCGCCGCTACTATTCGCACATCGGGGTCGATCCGCTCGGCCTGGTGCGCGCGCTGTGGGTCGCGCTGACCGAGGACACGCCGGTGCGCGCGACCTCGACCATCTCGCAGCAGCTGGCGCGCAACATCTTCCTCAATTCCAACCGCACGCTCGACCGCAAGCTGCGCGAGGCGGTGCTGGCGATGGCGCTCGAGGCCAAGTTTTCCAAGGAGCAGATCCTCGAGCTGTACTTGAACAAGGTCTATTTCGGCGGCGGCGCCTACGGCATCGATTCCGCCAGCCGCAAGTTCTTCAGCCATTCGGCGCGCGAGCTGTCGATCGGGGAGGCGGCGATCATCGCCGGGCTGGTCAAGGCGCCGAGCCGCTATTCGCCGACCGCCGACGTCGATGCCGCGGTGGCGCGGGCCAACGTGGTGCTCGCGCAGATGCGCCGCTACGGCGCGATCGGCGCGGCCGAGGCGGCTTCGGTCGATGTCTCGGCGGTCCAGCTGCGCGAGGAGGAGGGGCAGAACTCGGCGCGCTACTTCACCGACTACGTGCTTCCCCAGCTCGACCTGTTGCTGCCCAACAGCACTGGGTTCGAGCCGATCGAGGTGTGGACCACGCTCGACATGGGCATGCAGCGCGCAGCGGCCGCGGCGGTCAAGAGCCATGCCCCGGGCAGTGCGCAGGGCGCGCTGGTCAGCCTCGACCGCGACGGGGCGATCCTGGCGCTGGTCGGCGGCAGCGACTATGTCGCATCGAACTACAACCGGGCGACCGACGCGCAGCGCCAGCCGGGCTCGGCATGGAAGCTGTTCGTCTACCTCGCCGCGCTCGAGGCCGGCTATCGGCCGGATGATCGCGTGGTCGACGAGCCGGTCACGATCGGCGACTGGAGCCCGCGCAATTCGAACGGTCGCAACGTCGGCGAGATCGACGTGCGCACGGCCTTCGCCTATTCGATCAACACCGTCGCCGCGCAGCTCGGCAACGAGGTCGGCTTCTCGACCGTCGCCGGGATGGCCCGCCGGTTCGGCATCACCACCCAGATTTCGACCTATCCCTCGATGGTGCTCGGCAGCTCGGAAGTGCGGGTCATCGACCTGACGCGGGCGTTCGCGGCGGTGGCCGCGGGCGGGCGCTCGATCGAGCCTTACGGGATCAGCCGGGTGATGACCGCCGACGGCGACACGATCTATCGCCACGAGAACCCGCGCAGCCAGCAGCTGGTGCCGGCCTATGTCGCGGCCGGGATGACCGACCTGCTGCAGTCGGCGGTCAACACCGGTACCGGCCGCGCGGCGCAGATCGGCCGTCCGGTGGCGGGCAAGACCGGCACCACCAGCTCGAACAAGGACGGCTGGTTCGTCGGCTTTTCCAGCGGCATCACCACCGGTGTGTGGATGGGCCGCGACGATGCCCGGGCCGTGCCCGGCCTGCAGGGCGGTACGGCGCCGGCCCGCGCCTTCTCCACCTTCATGCGCTATGCGGTTCGCAACCGCCCGGTCGAGGAATTCGACACCGAGGTGCAATTGCCCGAGTGGCAGCTCGAACCGGACGAGGAATGGATGTTTGGCGAGCCGGGCGAGGATTATTACTACATCGACGAGGAAGGGAACCTGATCGAGCCCACCGGTCCCGGCGAGCGCCGTGGCGTACCCTTTCCCAACGAGGAGGCGCCGCAACCCTTCGATCCGCGGCGTTCCGATCCGCGCGCTCCCGCCCCGGCTGCCGGGCGCAATGCCCCGCCGGCAGCGAGCGACGATTTCCTCGATCGCGCCACCGGGCGCGAGCAGGGCGAAGAGTAGGGCCTAGCGCAGCCGGATCGCGATCGACAGCGGCGGCCCGCCGCGGGCGCGCACGCGCAACAGCACCGCTTCGCGCCGCTCGGCACGCGCGGCGCGGATGACACCCTCGAGGTCCGCGACTTGCGTTACCGGGCGGTTGTTGGCGCTGAGGATCACCGTGCCGCGCTGCACGCCCTTGGCGGCAGCGTCGGAATTGGGATCCGCTGCCGTCACCACCAGGCCACCCGTGACGTCCGGCATGCCGAGTTGCGCCCCGAGTTGCGAAGTCATCGGAATGACCTGCAGCCCGAGCGCTTCCCCGACCAGCCCGGCGCCGCCCGGCCGCGGCGCATCGAGCGGATTCTGCTCGTCGGGATTGAATGCCTGCGCCGCCAGTGCTTCCTCGCTCGGCCGCCGGCCGACCGTCGCCGGCAAAGTGCGCCGCTGGCCGTCACGGACGATCTCGAGGTTGATGCGCCTGCCGGGCTCGATGTTGGCGACGATGAACGACAGCGACTGGTCGGGCGACACGTCCTTGCCGTCGACCTTGAGCACCACGTCGCCGGCCTGCAATCCGGCGGCTTCGGCCGGCTCGCCCGGCTGGACCGACTGGACGAACTCGCCGCGATTTTGCGCCAGGCCCAGGGCGTCGGCCAGGTCCTCGGTCATCGGCTGGATGCGCACACCGAGATAGCCGCGGAGGATTTCCTCGCCGGCAATCAGTTTGTCGATGATCGGCGCGGCGGTCTCGGCGGGGATCGCGAAGCCGATCCCGACGCTGCCGCCGGTGGTCGAGAAGATCGCGTTGTTGATGCCGATGACATTGCCCTGCATGTCGAACAGCGGGCCGCCCGAATTGCCGCGGTTGATGCTGGCGTCGGTCTGGATGAAGCGGTCGTAGGCCCCGCCCGCGCCGGTGTTGCGATAGACCGCCGAGACGATGCCGGAGGTGACCGTGCCGCCGAGCCCGAACGGGTTGCCGATCGCGATCACCCAGTCGCCGACGCGCGATTCGCTGGAATCGCCGAAGTGGACGAACGGGAACGGCTCGCTGCGGCTGATCTTGAGTACCGCGAGGTCAGACTGCGGGTCGCGCCCGACCACTTCGGCCGGGTACTCGGTGCCGTCGGGCATCGTCACCGTGACTGCTTCGAGCTCGGCGCGGCCGTCGGGCTGGATGACGTGGTTGTTGGTGACGACGTAGCCGTCGGCCGAGACGATGAAGCCCGAGCCGAGTGATTGCGCCTGGCGCGTGGTCGGGGCGCCCTGCTGGTTGCCGAACAGGTCGGCGAACGGGGTGCCGGCGAGCGGGTTGCCACTGACCGTGATCCGCTGCCGCGTCGAGATGTTGACCACCGCCGGCTGGAGCTGCGCCGTCAGGTCGGCGAAGCTGGCCGGGGCGCCGGCACGCGGCACTAACCGGTCGTCGTTCTGAGCGACCTGGGCGCCGACGGGCTGGCCGGTGATGAGCGAGATGGCGGCCCCGCCCGCAAGCAGGGCCGTGGTGATGCCGTAGGAATATCGCACTGGCTTCACGTCCTCTAATTCCTCTTGTCTGTCGGGTGCCCGACGGGGCCCCGTTTGCCACAGTCCCGCAAAGGATTCAGCCCCTCACGGGCTGAACGCCGGTTTAACGTCAGCGGATTCCGCGGAACTGGCGCAGGTACTCGTTGTCCGAATCGAGGATGAACGAGCTCTCGCCCTCCCCTCCCATGAAAGATTGGCGATAGCTTTGCATCGCACGGTAGAAATCGTAGAACTCGGGGTCCTTGCCATAGGCGTCGGCGTAGATTCGCGCGGCTTCGGCCTCGGCGTTGGCGCGCACTATCCGGGCATCGCGCGCGCCACGGGCGCGGATCGTCTCGGCTTCCTGCTTGCGATCGGTATCCATGCGCCGGAACGCCGCGTCGAGCGGAGTGCCTTCGGGCAGGTCGGCGCGCTTGATCCGCACGTCGATCACTTGCGCGCCGTATTGCCGCGCCTGGCGGTCGAGCGTGGTGCGGATGTTGGTCATCGCCGCGCCGCGCTCGGCGGTCAGCATCGAGGCGAACGTGCGGCGTCCGAGCTCCTGCCGCAACACCGATCCGAGGATCGGCTGGAGCTGCAAGGCGACATTTTCCTCGGTCCCGGCATTCTCGACCATGGTGATCGGATCGATGATGCGGAAACGGGCGTAGGCATCGACCTGGAGGCGCTGCTGGTCGCTCGACAGGACCTCCTGACGCTCCATGTCAAGGTCGAGGATGCGCCTGTCGACCATCTGGACCCGCTCGAGGAACGGAATGCGGAGCCTCAGGCCGGTGTTGGTCTGGCCATAAGCAACGTTTGGTCGGTACTCGTTGTAGGTGCGGACCGGCTCGCCCGTGCGAATGACGACGGCTTGCTGCGTCTCGGTCACGACGATAACGCTCGAAAAGAACGCGATCGCCACCGCGATGAGCGCGATAACCGTCAGCTTATAGTTTTCCCACACGCCTTGCATCGCCTTACCGTCCTGCCGCCGGTGGGGCGGCCTGCTGCTGCCGCCGGCGTATTTCGGGCAGCGGCAAGTAGGGCGTCACGCCGCCCGATTCGACGATCGTCTTGTCGGTCTCGCGCAGCACGCTCTCCATCGTTTCGTAGTAGAGCCGCCGGCGGGTCACCTCGGGCGCGAGCCGGTATTGCTCGTAGATCTGATTGAACGCCTCCGCCTCGCCCTGCGCCGATGCCAGCAGCTGTTGCTCGTAAGTACGCGCGACGTTCATCGCGGCGTTGGCGTCCTGTTGCGCGGCGGAGACGTCCTTGAACGCTTCGACCACGCGCTCGGGCGGATCGGTCTTCTGGACCTCGATGCCCTGCACGACGATGCCCGAACGATAACCGTCGAGGATCGCCTGCATGCGGGTACGAACCGCCTGCTCGATTTCGGCGCGGCCGGCGCCCGACAGCACGCGGTCGAGCTCGTGCTCGGCAACCGAGGCGCGCATTGCCGCCTCGCCCACTTCGCGCAGCGTGTCTTCCGGGTCGGCCAGCTGGAACCTGAACTGCTTGAGGTCCTTGATGCTCCAGCGGATCAGGTATGACAGGTCGACCAGGTTCTGGTCGCCAGTCAGGATCAGCTTTTGCTCGGTTCCGTCGGGAATGCGGATCGAGCGAATTTCGCTCACGTTCTCGACCCAGACGTTCTGGAACGGCCAAGGCAGCGTAAAGTTAGTGCCGGGCAGCAGTGTGCTGGAATATTTGCCGAACGTCGTCACGATCCCCTGCTCGCGCGGCTGGATGAAGTGCGTGCTGGTAAAGAAGATCCACAGCAGCACGACGGCCGCAAATCCGAACGGCAGCAGCGAGCGCCCGCCGGGGCCGGTCGGCAAGCGGAAGTTAGGCCCGCCAAGGCGCCGCTTCGGCCCCTCGGGCCCACGGCTCTTGAACAGGTCCTCGATATTGGCCGAACGGCGGCCGCGATCATCGGAGTGGCCGCCCGGCAGCCACGGATTGCGCGGGCCGCGCGGGTTATCCTCGCCTGTCGGCGGCTCGGCCTCGGGATCGCCCTCGCCGGGCTCTTCGCCGTCGCCCGACGAATCCTTGCCTCCCGGCGGCTTGCCCCAAGGGCTGCGCTTGCCGGCCATTGCCAGCACGATCCTGTCGTACAGCCCGCCCAAACGTTCCATGGGGGATGTTATAGGGTGCGTCCGCGCAAAAAACAGGGGAGGCGCCGGACATTTTCGCTGCGCCTCCCGGACAGACGCGCTAGCAGGCCCCGGATGACCACCGCCGCCGAAATAGAGCAACGGCTTCCCGCGCAACTCGCAAAGCTCGTTCGCTCGGTCCGGTTTGCCGACGGGGTGGCGACGCTGGTCGCCGATGCCTCCGGCCTTGGGCGCGCGGCGGCGGCCGAGTTGCAACGCGAGCTGGAGCTGGCGGTCGGCGGCATCGAGGGCGTCAGCGAGGTGCGCGTGGCGCTGATGGCCGACAAGGTCCAGCGGCGCATTATCGCCATCGGTTCGGGCAAAGGGGGCGTCGGCAAGTCCACCCTGACCGCCAATCTCGCGGTCGCGCTGGCGCGCGCGGGGCGCAAGGTCGGCCTGGTCGATGCCGATATCTATGGCCCGTCGCAGCCGATGCTGCTCGGGGCGATGGACAGCAAGCCGATGGCCGAGGGCCAGCAGCTGATCCCGGTCGAGACCCAATTCGGCGTCAAGCTGTTGTCGATGGGGCAGCTCGTGGCGCCCGGCAAGGCGATCGCCTGGCGCGGGCCGATGACCGGCAACGCGCTCGGCCAGCTGATGGATGCGCAATGGGGCGATGCCCAGGTGCTGCTGGTCGACCTTCCGCCGGGCACCGGCGACGTGCAGCTGACCATGCTGCAGAAGTTCAAGCCGGCAGGCGCAATCGTCGTCTCGACGCCGCAGGACCTAGCGCTGATCGACGCCACCCGGGCGATCGACCTGTTCCGCCAGTCGCAGGTGCCGGTAATCGGGCTGGTCGAGAACATGGCCGGGTACTTGTGCCCGCATTGCGGCCAGCCGAGCGATCCGTTCGGTTCGGGCGGCGCGGAAGCCGCGGCCCGCGCGCTCGGCGAGGACTTTCTCGGCCGCATTCCGCTGGCGATGGAAATCCGCGCCGCCAGCGATGCCGGCAGGCCGCCGGCCGCGGGCGACGGCCCTGAGGGCGCGGCGTTCGCCGGGATCGCCGCGCGGCTCGGCGAATGGCTCGACCGGCCATGACCGGGCTTCACGTCACCCGGCGCGGCCTGCTTGTGGGCGGGGCAGTGGGGGGCGGGCTGCTGGTTGCCTGGATGCTGCTGCCGCGCAACTTCGAAACCCCGCTCTCACCCGGGCGCGGCGAGACGGCGTTCGGGGCCTGGCTCAAGATCGGCCGCGATGGCGTGGTCACCGTGGCCGTGCCGCAGCTCGAGATGGGGCAAGGCGTGACCACGCTGCTGCCGCAAGTCGTGGCAATGGAGCTGGGGGCCGACTGGCGCCAGGTCGCGGTCGAGCCGGCGCCGGCCAGCGGAGCCTATCTCAACCTGCCGCTGGCGGCGCGCTGGGCGCCGCTGTGGCGGCCGATGGTGCCGGCGCTGGCCGCCGCACCGGACGACTATCTGCTGCGCCGCTGGGCCGAAAGCACGCGCTTCGGCGCCACCGCCGAGGGCCTATCGCTCACCGCTTTCGAACAGCCGTGCCGCGAAGCCGGCGCGGCGGCGCGGGCCATGCTGGCGATGGCCGCGGCCGACCGCTGGGGCATCGACTGGGAGCAATGCGAGGCGCGCGGCGGCTTCATCCACCACGGCGGGCAACAGCTGAGCTTCGCCGAGCTGGCGGCCGAGGCCGCGGGCTACACTCCGCCCGATCCCCCGCCGCTGCGTCCCGAGCCGCCGGCCGATGCCATGCCCACCCCGGGTCTGGCCGAGGAACTCGAGATCGCCTGGCCGCGGCTCGACCTGCCTTCGAAAGTCGACGGCAGCTACCTGTTTGCGGGCGACGTGCGCCTGCCGGGGCTGGCCCATGCGGCGATCCGCCACGGCCGGGTCGGCCGCGCCGAGCTGTCGAGCTTCGACAAGGAGGCCGTCGCCGGGCGGCGCGGGTTGGTTGGCGTGGTCGAGGGCAAGCGCTGGCTTGCCGCGGTCGCCGAGACCTGGTGGGCGGCCGAACAGGCGCTCGACGCCATGGCGCCGCGCTTTCGGGTCGAAGGGCCCGCCGGCACCGCGCGGATCGACGAGCTGCTCGATCATGCGGTGCGCCGCGAGGAACCGCAGCGGGTCATGGAGCGCGGCGAAGGCGATGCCTTGATGACCAGGCCGAGCCTGGCGCTGCGCTATGACGTGATGCCGGCGGCGCACGGCACGATCGAGACCGCCAGCGCCACCGCGCGGCTCAGTGATGGCCGGCTCGAACTGTGGCTCGCCAGCCAGGCACCCGAACGCGCACGCGAGGCGGCGGCCAGGGCACTCGGCATGTCGCTGGCGGATGTCGTACTCTACCCGATGCCGGCCGGGGGCAGCTTCGACCGCCGCCTCGAGCACGACCACGCGATCGAGGTGGCGCTGATCGCGCGAGAAATCGCCCGCCCGGTCACGCTGACCTGGTCGCGCTGGCAGGAGCAGCTGATGTTGCGCCCGCGCCCGCCGGTCGCCGCCGTGCTCAGCGCTGGGCTGGGGTCCGAGGGCCGCATCGATACCTTCCGCGCACGGCTGGCGATGCCGCCCTCGGCGCGCGAGTTCGGCCGCCGGCTGTTCGACAACAAGACCACCTGGGCGGCGATGGACGAAGTCGAAGGCGAGCGTGACCCGTTGGCGCTGGAAGGGCTGATGCCGCCCTATGGCATTCCCAACGTCGCCATCGACCATGTGCCGGTGCGCATCCCGCTGCCGACCGGGCGGCTGCGCGGCAATGCCCACGGCTACACCTGCTTTTTCGTCGAGAGCTTCATCGACGAGGTGGCGCAGAGGAACGCGCAGGAGCCGCTGGCTTTCCGCATCGCCATGCTCGGCGGCGACCTGCGGCTGGCACAGTGCCTGCAGCGCGCCGCGCGGCTCGGCGAATGGGGCGGCGGCCTGGCGGGGACCACCCAGGGGCTTGCCTGCCACCGGATGGGCGATCCGGGCTCGGGAGGCCGCATCGCGCTGGTCGCCACCGCGGTCGCCGGCGAGGGCGGCGTCAGGGTCGAAAAGCTTGCCGCCGCGGTCGATATCGGCCGGGTGGTCAACCGCGACATCGCCTTGCAACAGATCGAGGGCGGGCTGGTCTACGGCGTCGGCCTCGCGCTCGGCTCGGGGGTCGAGTACGAGCGCGGGCTGCCGGTGCAGGGGCGCCTCGCCGCGCTCGACCTGCCGACGCTTGCCGACAGCCCGCAGATCAGCATCGACCTGATCGAGAGCAATGCCGAGCCGTTCGATCCCGGCGAGCTGGCGGTGGCGCCGGTTGCTCCGGCGATCGCCAACGCGCTGTTCTCCGCCACCGGGCTGCGCCTGCGCCGCCTGCCGCTGTTGTCGGGCGGGTTGTGAGCGGCGGCATCGGCGTCCTGCTGGTCAACCTCGGCACGCCCGATGCGCCGACTCCGGAAGCGGTCAGGCGCTACCTCGCCGAGTTCCTTTCCGACCGGCGCGTGGTCACCCTGCCCAGGTTCCTGTGGCTGCCGATCCTCTACGGGATCGTGCTGCGGACCCGCCCGGCGAAATCGGCTCATGCCTACGCGCAGGTCTGGACCGACAAGGGCTCGCCCCTCGCGGCGATCACCGCCGCGCAGGCGGATAGTCTGCGCGCGCGGCTGGGGGAGGATGCCACGGTCGTCCACGCCATGCGCTACGGCAACCCCTCCATCGCCAGCGGCCTCTCGGCCCTGCGAGAGGCCGGGTGCGAGCGCGTGCTGATCGTCCCGCTCTATCCGCAATACTCGGGCGCGACCAACGCCAGCGCCGCCGACAAGGTCGCCGAAGCGCTTGACGCGATGCGCTGGCAGCCGGAGTTGCGCACGGTGCCGCCATACTATGCCGATCCGGCGTACATCGACGCGCTGGCGAGGGACCTCACCGCGCAGCTTGCCGCGCTGCCGTTCGCGCCCGAGGTGCTGCTGCTGAGCTTCCACGGGCTCCCGCAGCGGGTGGTGCGGCTGGGCGATCCTTACCAAGACCACTGCCTCGCGACCGCGCGCTTGCTCGAAGCGGCGCTGGCGCGACCGGATCTGCGTATCGTGACCACGTTTCAGTCGCGCTTCGGGGCCGGCAAGTGGCTCGAACCGGCGACCGACCTTGTGCTGGCCGATGAGGGGCAGCGCGGCACCAGGCGGCTCGCCATTGCTGCTCCGGGCTTTGCCGCCGATTGCCTCGAAACGCTCGAGGAACTGGCGATCCGGGGGCGCGAGCAGTTCCAGGCGGCGGGCGGCGAGCAGTTCGCGGTGCTCTCGTGCCTTAACGCCGGCGAAGCGGGCATGGACATGCTCGAAGCGCTCGTCCGGCGCGGCCTTGACACGATCCCTATCTTAAAGAGCGAACAAGACTTCGAGGAACGACCATGATTGAACTGCGCCCCTTCGACAGCCTCGGCGGCGCCGACCACGGCTGGCTGAACACCAAGCATCACTTCTCGTTCGCCGATTACCACGATCCGGCGCGGGTCCAGTGGGGCCAGCTGCGCGTCTGGAACGACGACGTGATCGCCGCGAAGTCCGGCTTCCCGCCGCACCCGCACCGCGACATGGAGATAATCACATACGTCCGCAGCGGCGCGATCACCCACAAGGACAGCCTCGGCAACACCGGGCGGACCGAGGCTGGCGACGTGCAGGTGATGTCGGCCGGGACCGGCATCCAGCACGCCGAGTACAACCTCGAAGACGAGGCGACCACGCTGTTCCAGCTATGGATCATGCCCGACGAGCGCGGCGGCGCGCCGGGCTGGGGCGCGCAGCCTTTTCCCAAAGACGACCGAGACGGCAAGTTCGTCACGCTCGCTTCGGGCATGGCCGGCGACGAGGACGCACTGCCGATCCGCGCCGACGCGCGGGTGCTGGGCGCGACGGTCAAGGCCGGCGACACCCTGACCTACGACGCATCGGCCGACCGCCACCTCTACCTGGTGCCAGCGACCGGAAGGGTGCGCGTCGGCCCAATTGGGGGTGAGGTGGAAGTGAACGCGCGCGATGGCGCGGCGATCACCGGGCTCGAGCGGATCGAGGTGACCGCGCTCGAGGACAGCGAGCTGGTGCTGGTCGACGCCCGCTAGCTAGCCCGAGAATTGCGAGAGGTAATTTGCCAGCGCGAGGATCTCCGCGTCGCTCATCTGGCCGGCGAACGAGGGCATAGCTCCCTGGCCGTCAGTGACCACGTTGACGATCGCGCGGACCGCCAGCTTGCGGTCGAGCGAGGGCCCGATCGAGCCGGCCGCGTCGGCATCGGCGAAGGCGTGGCAGGCTCCGCACGAATAGCTGTTGTACAGCGCCAGCCCGGCGGTGCGGACCGCCGGATCGCGCGCACGGCGAGCATCCGGAGCGGCGGCTTCGGGTCGCGCGACCTCCGACGCGGGCGGCGTGGGCGCACTGGGCTGGCGATTGGCGACGGCTGCAGGCGGCGGCGCGGGCGGATCGGCCGGCGGTGGCGGGCCGCTGGCGATGAACGCGGGCGGCGGCGCGGGACGGACCCAGGCGCTCGCGCCGGTCGCGGCGTATGCGCCGGCGCGAGGGGCGTACTGCTCGGCCATCGTGGCGAACGAATCGCCGCGGCGCATGAAACCCGCCGCCGGCAGCGAATGAGAATCGGCGGCGGCTTGCGCCGCGCCGCCGCTCTGGACGCTCTGCGCGGTGCAGGCCCCGACCGACAAGGCGACCCCGATCAGCAGAACGGCATGAACGGGCTTGCGCATTGCTCTCTCCCTCGGAGGCCGCATCGGGCCATTGCCCTATCGATGCTAGCAACCGGCCAGGCAAGAGCGCGTTCCGCGCGGATGGGCGCGGGAACCCGCCGTTAAGCTCATTGCGCTAGGCGCAGTTCACCATGGGACGCGTGAATCGGAACAGGACCATGCCCGATACCGCTCCGGGCGGCGACGCCACGGCGGGCCACATACACGCCATCGATGCGGTCCGCGGGATTGCCGCGCTGCTCGTCGCCTGCGTCTGGCACATCTACTTCCTGACCGGTGGGAGTCGCACCGGCCCGCTCGACGGCTGGCCGGTCTTCACGTGGCTGCACAATTACGGCTGGACGCTGGTCGACCTGTTCTTCGTCGTCTCCGGCTACATCTTTTCGCACGTCTACCTCGACCAGGGCCGGCTCAAGGGCTCGCTCGGCGCCTTCGCCCTGGCGCGGTTCGCGCGACTTTACCCGCTGCACCTGGCCACCCTGCTGCTTATGGCCGCGCTGGTGCCGTGGGGCACGCCCCCGTCGCTCGGCTATGCCGCCAACGACGCGTGGCACTTCGGGCTCAACCTGCTGATGCTGCAGGACGTCGGCCTCGACGCCAACCTCAGCTTCAACATTCCCGCCTGGTCGCTGTCGATCGAGCTGATCTGCTACGCGATCTTTGCCGGGCTGGCGGTGGCAGGCGGCAAGCTGCTGCGCTTCGCCCCCTACCTGCTGGTGGTTGCGGGCGCGCTGGCGACGCTGCCCGATGACCGTTCGTTCGATCACCTGGCGCGCGGCCTGACCGGGTTCTTCATGGGCCATCTGATGTGGCGCTTCAGGGACGGGCTCGGCGGCATGGCCACGGTCACCCTGGTCGGCGTGATCTGGCTGGTTCTATGGTACCACCCGACCACTCCGTTCATGAACTTCGGCGCTTACCATTCGCTCGTGCTGTGGCCGGCGGTGATCCTGCTCGCGCTGCGAACCCCCTGGTTTTCATCCGCGCCGATGCGCTGGCTGGGCGAGCGCAGCTATTCGATCTACCTGGTTCACGTGCCCACCTATTGGGCGCTCAGCGTGTTCGTGTTCGGCGGCCAGCCGGTGGCGGAAAATATCGCCCCCCTGGTGATGCTTTGCGCCTGGGTGATCGTGCTGGCCGTGGCCGATCTCAGCTACCGGCATTTCGAATGTCCGGCGCGGCGCTGGATCAGGCAGTGGCGCACATCGGCGCCGGCACGCGCCTAGCCGGTCGCGGTCCGCGGCTGCATCACTGCGGTCTCGCCTTCGTAGAGCGCGAGGTGCTCGATCACCGCCGGGTGCAGCGGTACCTTGAAGCGGACCCCGGCATGGTTGCGGTGCTGCCAGACGATCTCGCCGTCGATGGCGGTCAGGCCCTTGACGCGCAATCGCAGCAGGGCGTTTTCGGGCAGGCCCTCCGGCGGGAAGGCAATCATGCAGCCGGTGGTCGAGACGTTGACCATCCGCGAGTTCCAGGCCCTCGTGCACGATCGGCACTCGGCCTCGACGTCGGTCGGAAATCTTAACGCCGCGCGCTGCTCCATCTACCCCTCCGGATTCGTTCGATCCTTGCGCCTTGGACTAAGGGTTTTTCCCGAAGCATTGGTTAACTTCTGGCTGGCGAAAAATTAACCTGATCAGTTTCCTATGAAACCATTTGCGGCGCGGCTCAGAAGTCGATCGCGATGCCCTTCCTGACCCAATCGCCATAGCGGGTCGGGCCGAACTCCTCGTCGGCCTCGGCGACTTGCGCCATGGGCGGCGGCTAGTTGCCCCAATGAGTGGGCTTCTCGAACCCCACCGGGCGCTTGGTGGCGCGCTTGTCCTGCCCTGAGCCAGTCGAATGGGTCATGGGATGGAGATGGGCCGGGTGGCGGCGGGGCGCAACTCTCTCTAGGGCGAAGCGGTGAATCGGGGAGCCAAGGAAATCCAGGGCAGCGCCGCCCGGCGCTCAGCGCTCAGGCTGCTCGATGCAGTGCTGCGGCGTGGTGAGACGCTCGACCAGGCGACGGGCACGGCAACTTCCGGCCTGCTGACCAGCTCCGACGCCGCGCTCGCCCGCGCCATTGCCGGCGAGGTGCTGCGCTGGCTCGCCGACCTCGACGCCCTGATCGATTCCGCCACCCGCCAGAATCTCGCCGACGACACCAAGGCGCGCACGGTGCTGCGGATGATGCTGGCGCAGTGGCTGCGGCTGGAGACGCCGCCGCATGCGGTGATCGCCACCGCGCTGCCGCTGCTCGCCGGGGGGCCGAGACGGCTGGCACACGGCGTGTTCTCGACGCTGGTGAAGCAGGAGGCGAAGCTGCCCGCCGCGCCGACCCTCCCCGCAACGGTGGCGGCGCGCTGGGGCGAACGGGCCGGAGCGATTGCCGCCGGACTCGCCGAACCGCCGCCGCTCGACCTCAGCTTGCGCGATCCTGCCACGACCGCCGAATGGGCCGAACGGCTCGGCGGCGTGAGCCTCATGTCCGGGCATGTCCGGTTGCCGCGCGGCACCGCGGTGACCGAACTCCCGGGCTTCGGCGAAGGCGCGTGGTGGGTGCAGGATCTGGCCGCTTCGTTGCCCGCGCGCTTGCTTGGGGCAGGGGCCAAAGATTCGGGGAAGCAGCGTCCCGTGCTCGATCTCTGCGCGGCGCCCGGCGGCAAGACGCTGCAACTGGCGGCGGCGGGCTGGCGGGTGACCGCGCTCGACGTCAGCGGCAAGCGGCTCAAGCTGCTGCGCGAAAGTCTGGCGCGCACCGGGCTGGCGGCCGAGGTGCTGGTCGCGGACGCGCTGGAATGGGAGCCGCCGGAGCCGTTCGATGCGATAGTGCTCGACGCCCCGTGCACTGCCACCGGCACCGCGCGGCGTCACCCCGAGGTGCTACATCGGATCGGCGAGCGGCAGATTGCAGAGATGGTCGAGCAGCAGGCCGCGCTGCTCGAACGCGCCAGCGGCTGGCTCAAGCCGGGCGGTCGGCTGGTCTATGCGGTGTGCTCGCTCGAGCGCGCGGAGGGCGAGGACCACATGGCGCGGGTGGCGCTCACGCCCGATCCGATCCGGCCGGAAGAGCTGCCCGAATGGCTCTCGCCGACGCCCGAAGGCCGGCTCAGGACCGATCCCGGAATGCTGCCCGAACACGGCGGAATGGATGGTTTCTTCATCGCCCGGTTCGTAAACAAGGCGTAAATTCCGATAGTTAAGAACCGGTTACCTCAAGTCGACTTGACCTTTGCCTGAAAGCTCTTGCGCAGCTTCAGAAGCTTGGGCGGGATCGTCGCCAGGCAGTAGGGATTCCGCTGGCCTTCGCCCTCCCAGTATTCCTGGTGGTAGTCCTCGGCCGGGTACCATTCGGCCGGGCCCTCGATGGTGGTCACTGCCTGCTGGCCCGGGTGCTCTGAGTTCCAGCGACCGATGGCAGCTTCGGCCTCGGCGCGCTGGGCGTCGTCAGCCACGAAGATCGCGCTGCGGTATTGCGTGCCGACATCGTTGCCCTGGCGGTTGAGTTGGGTCGGATCGTGAGTGCCCATGAACACGTCGAGGATTTCGGCATGGGAAATCACCGCCGGATCGTAAGTCACCCGGATCGCCTCGGCATGACCGGTGGTGCCCGAGCACACCGCCTTGTAGGTCGGGTTCGGCACCGAGCCGCCGATATAGCCGCTCTCGACCTCGCTGACCCCGATAACGTCGCGGAACACCGCCTCGGTGCACCAGAAGCACCCGCCCGCGACGATCGCCGTTTCCTGTGCCATGGGACTCTCCTTCCTGCGACAAATGGGGCGCGCCAACCCGCTTGTCATCCTTTGCGCGCAGACTAGTCTCCCGGACAAAATCAACGTGCCAAGAAACCGGGAGAGCTTCGATGCGTATCGCGTTCCTCGCCGCCGCCCTGCTGGCCGCGCCGCTTGCCGCCCTGCCGCTGTCGGCTGCCGCACAGCAGGGCGGCTCAACCGTTGTTCCAACCTCGCGTGTTACTGCTGGCGCCGAAGTTACTTGGGACTCCGGTTGGCTTCACGCGCTCGAACAAGTACTCGCCCATCCCCGCCGCGATGCCGACCGGCCCCGCGACCAGCATCGCAATCCGGCCGAGACCCTGACCTTCTTCCGCGTGCAACCGGGCATGACCGTGGTCGATTACATGCCCGCTGGCGGGTGGTTCTCGCGCATCCTCATCCCCTACCTCGGCGAGGAGGGCACCTACATCGCCCTCGATCCCGAGCTGCATCCGGAAATGACCGGCTACTGGGATACCTACCGCAACACCGCCGAGCGCTTCCCGGACGAGGCGCGCGGGTGGGTCGGCGACGAAGGCGCGCGCGTTGTCGGCGCCAACACCGACACCGTGCCCGAAGCGATGCACGGCACCGCAGACCGGGTGCTGATCTTCCGCGAGGTTCACAACATGCGCCGCTTCGGCTGGCTGCACGATACGCTGGTGACCGCGCGGCAGCTGCTCAAGGCCGACGGGCTGCTCGGGATCGAGCAGCATCGCGCCAGGGCCGATGCACCGGCCAGCTACACCCTCGGCGACATGGGCTACCAGCGCGAGAAGGACGTGATCGCGATCCTCGACGCCTACGGGTTCGAGCTGGTCGCCAGCAACGAGGTCAACGCCAATCCTAAGGATCCGGCGAACTGGCCGCAGGGCGTCTGGACGCTGCCGCCCGGCTATCGTGGCGCGCCCGCGGGTTCTGCGCGCCGCACCGAGCTCGACGCGATCGGCGAGACCGACCGCATGACCATGCTGTTCCGCAAGCGCGACTGATGGGCCCAATGGACTTGGGCGCCTCGCGTCCCTAACTGGCGCGCATGACCAAGGTCACCGTCGCAGCGCTGCAGCTTGCCCTCGGTTCGCTCGACGAAGCCGAGAACATCGCCGCTGTTTCGGCGCTGGTCGAGCAAGCCGCCGGGCAGGGCGCGCAAATCGTGCTGCCGCCCGAGCTGTTTTCCGGGCCCTACTTTTGCAAGGTCGAGGACGACGCGCAATTCGCGCTCGCCCGTCCGCTCGCCGAGCATCCTTCGGTGATCGCGATGCAAGCACTGGCCAAGTCGCTCAAGGTGGCGATCCCGACCAGCTTTTTCGAGCGCGACGGGCACCACTACTACAACACGCTCGCCATGATCGACGCCGGCGGCGAGATCCTCGGCACCTACCGCAAGAGCCACATCCCCGACGGGCCCGGCTACGAGGAAAAGTTCTATTTCCGCCCCGGCAACGACGGGTTCAAAGTGTGGGACGTGGCCGGCACGCGCATCGGGGTCGGGGTGTGCTGGGACCAGTGGTATCCCGAGGTCGCGCGGGTGCTGGCGCTCAAGGGCGCCGAAATGCTGCTCTACCCGACCGCGATCGGCTCCGAGCCCAAGGACGCCGAGATGGACACCAGCCGGATGTGGCGCCGGGCGATGGTGGGCCACGCGGTCAGCAATTGCATGCCGGTGATCGCCGCCAACCGGATCGGCCTCGAGGCCGAGAGCGGGGAGGGCCAGCGCTTCTACGGCCACAGTTTCATCAGCGACGAATGGGGCGATCTGGTCGAGGAATTCGGCGCCGGCGAGACCGGCGCGCTGATCGCTACGCTCGACCTCGCCGCTGCCGCCCGGCACCGCGCCAGCTGGGGCTTCTTCCGCGACCGCCGCCCCCAGCTCTATCGGCGCATCTGCGAGGACATCTGAAGCACACCTACCTGATCGCGCTCGGTTCCAACCGCCGCCATCACCGCCACGGCCGCCCGCGCGACGTGCTGGAGGCGGCGCTCGAAGCACTGGGGCGCGAGGGGGTGAAGGTCCGCGAGGTGGCGCCGATGCTGCTCACCGACCCGGTCGGCCCCTCGCACCGGCGCTATGTGAATTCGGCCGCGGTGGTCGAAAGTGGCCTCGATCCTCCCGACCTGCTGGCCCTGTTCAAGCGCATCGAGCGCGAATTCGGCCGCCGCCAGGGCGGCCGGCGCTGGGCCTCGCGGGTGCTCGATCTCGACCTGATCCTGTGGAGCGGCGGGCCCTTCTTCGGCCCCGGCCTGACGATCCCGCACCCGCTGTTCCGCGCCCGCGATTTCGTCCTCGCCCCCGCCGCGCACATCGCCGCTGACTGGCGCGACCCGCTCACCGGGCTGACGGTGCGCCAGCTCCACGCGCGGTTGACCCGCCCGAGCGCCGTTCGTAGTGCGGCTGGGTCGGGCCCTTAGCTCAGTCGGTAGAGCAACTGACTTTTAATCAGTAGGTCGCTGGTTCGAACCCAGCAGGGCTCACCATATTTGCTGTTGCGAGCGAACCAGCGATCTCTTGTGGTTTGGATCGACATGCGATCCAAACAGAGTTCGAACGCAGCAGGGCTCACCACTCACCTGTCAGGTCCAGCCAGCGTTGGTGCCCATTGATGTCACTTCCCTGGAAGCTGACTCAGATTCCACCTTGCCGACTCGTTGCCACCCGTGTTCGGTGCTCCGTGCCCGAGGGCTCTGCATACTGAAAGCCTTATGGTCCTTTGCGCCCCGCTCTGCGTGAGCCGATCGAGGGCCGGCGCAGCACCGTTTCCGGCGGATCACCGTCGCTTTGCTTGTGTGGGCGTCAGCCGCCGCGGTCTTCCCTGCCGACCTTTATACTGGCTTGCAGATCCGTTGGACGAACGACCGGCATGACCGGGGTCCCGGCGACCAGTTTGACCCAGAGGGTATCGCCGTCCCGGAAATAGGAAGTCTCGTTCGCCTGCCGTAATGCGTCCATGCTCCGCTGTTCCGTTCCGGAGGCTGCACTGGCGAAACCCGGCAGTTCGAATATGACCCATGAGCCCTGGTCCATTTCGGCCAGACTGAGAGTGACTTCCGGCCTTTCGGTCTTGATCTCGATCTCGGTGCCGGCCCGCACGGTGCTCTGGTCGCCGCTGATCTTGAATTCCTTGCCGTTGCGAACGAGCGCGATGGGCGCCTGCACAGGACGGCGGGAGAACAGGGCTGCACGCTGGGCCTGGACGAGGGGCGTGTCCGGCGCATTAGGGCCGAGCGAGGCGAGCAGGGCGAACCGGGCGGTGCGGGATTCCAGATCGACTGCGCCTGGAAGTTCGCCCCTGCTGTCCGAGAGATTCAGGCGTCCGATATCGCCTGTGCACACGGAAGCGTTCCAGCTGGGACGGATCTCGCAGCTGTCGTCGGTGGCGACGCTGTCATTTTCGCCGTCGTGCAGCAGGATCTGGGAATCGGGAACGCCGGTCACCGATCCGTCCAGGTCGCGGAAGGATAGGGTCCGATATGCGTTGCCGCCGCGGTTGTCGTTATCGAACCGGGAATCGTATTTCGGAAAATAGACCGGCTTGGCGTTGACGAACTCAGCCCCGCTGATGGTGCTTCCGGTACTGAGCCCCGCACTCGTGAACATCAGGAAGGACAACGCGCCGGTTTTCCTCTGATCGTTGTCCTGGAAATTCACGAATGTCGTGTTCACCACATCATCGCGGTAATCGTAGTATTCGTAGCCGCGGATGGGGAAATCCGGAATGGAAGGCTTCGGCAGGCTGCGGCCATAGGCCACTTCCTCCGGCGTCGTGGGATTGCCGATATTGTCGGTCTCGCCCACGACCAGAGAATCAACCAGCCGTGAACTGAACGGCAGGCTGCCGATATCACCGGCGGCCTGCGTCATGCCGATGGCGTTGTCGGCAAGTTTCATGTTGCTGTACACGTAAAGGTCCCCCCGGCCCCAGAGACCACCATTGCGGTTCTTGTAGGAGGTCAGGTCCTGGAAGTGCGTCTGCATCACTTCGCTCTCCAGATCGGTGGGATCTGTCAAAGGCAGCAACGGAATGGAGGCCAGCCCAAAAGTGTTGTCGTGGTCGATGTGCCGGTCGATCAGGAACCCGTCGAAGTTGGAATGGGCAGTGTTGCCCCTGAATTCGCGCAGCGGCGTACGGCGCGGCCAGGTGTTGGCGCTGATTTCCGTGCCCAGGAACTGGCCATTGGGGTGTTCCGGCACCGACAGCCAGAAGCCGACCTGATCGGATCCGGCCGCCACATTGTCTATGTAGGTGTTGTCCGGGTTGGTGATCCAGAAGGACGCCACCGTATTGTCCGAGGGCAGCAGAGTGTTGCCGCTGTGGAAGCTGGCTTGCCTGGCGGCCGCAGCATTCGCGTACTGAGAGGCTCTCTCTCCGTTGGCGGCGAGATTCATGGGCACGCAGTCCAATGTCGGATGACACTTGGTCTGGATGGCGAGGTTTCTGACGAACTGGTTACCGGTCTCGATGCCGTCTTCCATGAAGAAGCAGTGGCCCACGGTGTTGTAGGTGACGTTGTTTTGGATGCTGAGGTTGTTGGTGCCGTGGACGGTCACGCAGCGGCTGTAGGTGTCGTGGATGGCGGAGTTCCTGATGTACTGCCCCTGGCCTTCGCCGATCAGGTGCCAGTGCATCGGGTAGCGCGCGAGGGTGAGGTGCTGGCCCATGCGCGATAGCTCCACGCCCGAGACGTTCACCCGCGAGCCCGCCATCGCCATGATGTGCCCGCCGAAGTAGCTCTGCTCGGCGTCTTCCGAAGCCTGGATGCGGATGTTGCGGGTCAGGAGGCCGACCTCGCCGCGCTCGTCGACGCCGAAGGTGACCTGCCCGAAGTGCATGTACTCGAGCGGGCGATCGAGCGTGAGCGTGTTCCCGCTGATTGAGGCAATGGTGCGCCGCTCGGCCTGGCGCGGATCGAAGTCGGTCGAGGCGAGCACGATCTCGTCGCCGCGACGCCAGCCCGAGGCGTCGAGCACTTCGATCCGGGTGCCGCCGCGCTCGGCGGTGCTGGCCAGCTTGGTCCAGGTGTGCTCGCGGTCGCCGTGCAGGTTGAGCTTGCCGCCCATCAGCATGATGCCGCGGTCGCCCATGGTGTTGACGTCCTCGCCCTTGACCTCGTCGGTCAGCGTGATCGTGGCGTTGTGCTGGAACGGGCCGGCCTCGCTGCCGATCGCCAGCTCGCCGCCGGGGACGTAGATCCAGTCGGTAACAAGGTCGAGATCGCGCTCGTCGGCGAAGGTCAGCTTGCCCTGCACGGTGATGCTGCGCAGCGCCGGGGGGCTGACGTCGAGCACCATCTCGGTCCCGCGCGGAATGGTCACTTCCTCGCCCGCCGCGGGCACCATGCCCGAGGGCCATGCCGAGGCATCGGACCACTTCGCGGTCCGCGTGATCGCAGCCGGGGCGGCCACGTCCATCGCCATGTTGGCGTGATCCTGGTGATCCTGCGCGGCGACGCCCGCACTCGTGGCGAGCAGCAGCGAGGCAGGAACGAGGCGAGTGCAAAGGAACAGGCGAAAGTATTTACGCATGACCCGATTTTCCCTCTCCCGGGACGACGAGTCCCTCTTATGCTCGTGGTTAGCATGACGGTCAGGCTTACCGACGCAGTTTTTGTCGCATTCGCTGCGAAACTCGCCTTTTCCAGGCAAATGTCCGCTACCGGTCACCCCCAGCGGCCGCGTTCGGGACCCATCGTAATCACCGGCGTCTCCTCCCCGAGCGAGGCAACCGCCGGGCGGGCCGCGACCCGCGTGAGCCAGTTGCGCAGGGCAGGCCCGCGCATGGCCTCGTCGAGCCGGCCGGCGAGCGGATAGAGCAGCATGTCGGCGATCGTGTAGTCTTCGCCCGCCAGCCACGGGTGGCTCGCCAGCCATTGTTCGCAGTCGTCGAGCGCGCGGGCGAGGCCGACGTCGGCGGCGGTAATCTCGGCGACCGAGAATCCGGCCACGGCCTTGTCCCACAGCGCACGGCGTTCGAGCGGCAGGCGAAACAGTGCCTCGCCCGAAGGAGCGGCGGCGGGGCTGGCTGCCCATTCGAGCAGCGCGAGGTTGGGCGCAATGGCGCGCTCGACCAGCTGACCGACCACCTGAACGCGATAGCGCGCCGCCGGGTCCCCGCCGCCGAGCGCCGGATCGGGGAAGCGTTCGTCGAGATAGCACAGGATGAAGAACGCTTCGGTGAGCGCTGCGCCTTCGGCCTGCAGCACCGGCGCCTGGCCGGACGGATTGAGCGCGAGGAACGCAGGGTCGAACTGTTCGAAGGTCGCCACATCGACCGTCCACGGCTCGTGGCCGATACTCTTCTCGACGAGCAAGATTCGCACCGCTTGCGACAGCGCGCAGCCCGGCGCGTGGTGCAGCACCAACGGCCTCATCGGATCATCCCGAGGGTGTCGCGCGCTTGCCGTGCGCGCGCGGAAATGAAGCCGCGCCCCATGGCGAAACCCTCCTGGAGTCCGGGCCGCGCGTGGCAGCGCCGCAACCAGTTCCACAAGTGCGGCGTCTTGTCCGAAGTGACTTCCTCCGGCCGCGACACCGGCAAGTGATAGAACGTCGCCATCACGCCGATATCGGCGAGCGAGAACTCCGGCCCCGCGAGGTACGGGTATTCGCCCAGCATCCGGTCGAGCAGCGCCAGGCCGTCGGCCACCCGGCGTTGCGATTCGGCGATTTCCGCGGGCGGCGTGGCGTCGTGCATCAGGAGGTCCCAGGTGCGCCGCCGCTCGGGATCGGGAATCTTGGCCAGCGCCTCGCGCTTTTCCTCCTCGGGCGTCTCGCGGAAGCGCGGCGCGGCGAGCGTGTTCGAGGCGACCATGGCGAGGGCCGGGCACACCGAATTGTCCATCACCCGCAGGATCCAGCGCATCCGCCAGCGCAGCGCCGGGTCGGCGGGGCGCAGCGCGGGGCCGTCGAAGGCGTCGTCGATGTACTCCATCATCGGCGTCGATTCGGTCAGCACCCGTCCGTCGTGGACCAGCACGGGGACCGTGCCGCCGGGATTGATCGCCAGGAACGCCGGCTCGTGATGCTCGCGCGCGCCCATGTCGATGTAGTGATGGACGAACGGCACGCCCTTTTCGTGCAGGCACAGCAGCGGCTTGCCCGAATTGGCGTTCGGTTCCCAGGTGTGGACTTCGACGGCGGCCATGATCTTCGATCCGCGCAAGTAGGCCTCCCGCCACGCCTGTCAAACATCCGATGGCGGCGCCGGACGAGGCCCGCTAGACTCAGCCCCAAAGAGCCATGAAGCCCGCCCCATCCGACCCGGCCCCGCCGGCGCGAGGCTTCGCGCCTTCGCGACGACCACGCTGGGGCACGCTGGCGCTCGTCGTCGCGCTTCATCTCGCCGCTCTGGCCGGGCTGGTGCGGGTGTTTGCGCCCGAGTTCACCGCCGAGGTGATCGAAAAGGCCAGCTCGCTGGTGACCGTGACGATCACCGCTCCGCCCGAGCCCGATCCTACCGCCGAGCCCGACACCGGCGCGGCAGGCGAGGAAGGCGAAACGGCGACCCCGCGCGAAGTTGCCGCGCCCGAGGCTTCGCTGCCGCGCCCCAGCCCCGCGCCGCGCGCCTCGTCGAGCGGGGAGGCAAACCAGTCGGGCGCGGGCGAGCAAGGGGCGGGCAGCGGCGCGGGCGGCCAGGGCCAGGGCACGGGCGGCGGCGGGCGCGCGCTCGAGCTGATCTCGGGCCGCATCGACAACGCGCGCGACTATCCCACCCCGCCGGGCGGGCGGCTGGTGCGGCGCGGGCACGACGTGGTCATCGAGCTGACGGTCGGCACCAACGGGCGAGTCACCGCCTGCCGGGTGACCGATCCCAGCCCCGACCCCGAGGCCGATGCGATCACCTGCCGGCTGGCGACCCAGCGCTTCGTGTTCCGCCCGCGTCTGAACGCCAGCGGTGAGCCTGTCACTGGCCGCTTCAGCTACCAACAGCGGTGGTTCTGATGACTTCGCGGCGCGCGCGTCCTAGACACGGGTCATGGGATTGATTCACCCGGTGGTGCTGTGCGGCGGCAGCGGCACCCGTTTGTGGCCGCGCAGCCGGGCCAGCGCGCCCAAGCCGTTCCTGCCGCTGGTCGAGGAGCGCACGCTGTTCGAAGCAACGCTGGCCCGCTGCGCCGATCCCGCGCGCTTCGCGGCGCCGATCGTCGTTACCGGCGTCGGCCATCGCGGCCACGTCGAAACGCAGGCCGCCAGTTTCCCCGGCACCAGTGTGATCGTCGAGCCGATGGCGAAGAACACCGCCCCCGCGATCGCGTTCGCCGCACACCGGCTTCCCGCCGACGCGATCATGCTGGTGTGCCCGAGCGACCACCACATCGCCGATGTCGCGGCCTTCCGCGAAGCCGCCGGCGCCGCCGTGCGGCTGGCCGAACAGGACTGGCTGGTATCGTTCGGCATCACTCCGACTGGCCCCGAAACCGGCTTCGGCTACATCCGCCGCGGCGCGCCGCTTGAAGGCGGGTTCGAGGTCGAGCGCTTCGTCGAAAAGCCCGATGCCGCGACCGCCGAGCAATTCCTCGCCGACGGCAACTACAGCTGGAACGGCGGCATCTTCGTGTTCCGCGCCGGTGCCTTTCTCGACGAGCTGGCCCGCCACCGGCCGGCGATGGCCGCGACGGTGCGCGATGCGGTGGCGGCGGGGCACGAGGACGGCCCGGCGTTCCATCCCGATGCCGGCGCCTTTGCGGCCATCGAAGGGGAATCGGTCGACTACGCGGTGATGGAAAACACCAGTCGCGCCGCCGTGGTGCCGGTGGCGATGGGCTGGTCCGACATCGGCAACTGGCAGGCGCTGCGCGACGTGCGCGAAGGCGATGCGGACGGCAATCGCACGCGTGGGCCAGTCGAGCTGGTCGAATGCCGCAACGTGCTCGCCGAAACCGACGGCCCGCGCGTGTCGGTGATCGGGCTCGAGGATATCGCCATAGTCGTCGATGGCGACGAAGTGCTGGTCACCACCATGGCCGGCGCGCAGAAAGTCGGCAAGCTGAGCGGCGCGGCCAACCAGTAACGTCACCACGGGGGCAAACATGGGTGATACGGGCCTGATCGCGCAGACCATCCAGCTGGCGCTGGCGCCGGTGTTCGTGCTGGTGGCGATCGGCAACATCATGAACACGCTCTCGGCCCGGCTCGGGCGCATCGTCGATCGCTCGCGTCACCTGCAGAAGCGCCACGCCGAAACCTCGGGCGCCGAGCACGACGCGGTGGTGCGCGAGATCCGCATGGTCGACCGGCGCATCGCCATGATCGGGCGGGCGATCCTGCTGCTGGTGCTGAGCGGCCTGACCATCGGCGTGGTCGTGGTCCTGCTGTTCCTGGCGGAATTCGCCTCGGTGAACCTGCAGCAGGCCGCGGCCGCGGCGTTCATCGTCGCTATCGCCCTGTTGATGAGCGCGCTGCTGCTGTTCATGCGGGAAACGCGCGCAGCCACCGCCGCGCTGCGCATTCCCGAGACTTACCTGGAGCTGGAGCGAAAATTATAACTTACTCCTAGAATTATAAAAAGAGTTATTGACATTAAGCGAGATAAAAAGGATAATCGCCCTCTAGCAATAGGAGGCATGTATGCAGACACGTCACGTCAACAGTCTGATGGAGGTCCTTGAAGACGTCAGAGATGTCGGCTTCAGTGAAATCCGGAAGTCAGCCCTTCGCGCCTGGTATTCCAGAGAGCGAATCACAAAACCCGTCTGGCGCGATATCCAAGAGAAGTGGGAAGAGGTGTCGGACGATCCGCTCTTCATTGGCGAACTGGAAGGAAGCTATGCCCTAATCATCGGAGCAGGCTTGGAGGCGTCCGCAAACGCTTGGTATCAGCCGCTCATTCGATGGGCGGAAATTGAACCCATTAAGAGAAACATCCTTTAACTCCCCGGCAGCAGCAGCTTTTCACCTTGCGAGCGGATCGCGCCTTCGACGATCGGCTGGATGAAGCTGAGCGCTGGGGGCAGGTCGACCACGAATACGACCTGCTGGTCCTCGATGTCGACGTGCGCGTTGAGGGTCTGGCCCAGCGCGGTCACTGCCATGGTCATGCGGTCCTCGCTCGGCCATGTGGTCGTGACATCGGCCACCCCGCCGGGGATGTTCTCGCCGATCATGTGGCCGCGCGACTTGAGGCGTTCGCGCGCGGTTGCCTTGTCGAGCGAGTGGGGAATGGCGACTTCCATCAGTGCTCCTGCCTGTCGGGGATGGCCAGGGTCGGCTCGGCCAAAGTCGGCCCGGATAATGCCGCCGGTTCGTCCTCCGCGCCGTAGCGATAGTCGAGGTAGCGAGTGCGGATCGCCAGGTCGTCGAGCGCGCCGTCGGCGAGTTGCCGCGTCACGCTGTCGATCTCTCTGCTGATCTTGCCGAGGCTTTCGACCAGCTGGCCGTCGGGCGTGCCGCCGGCACGTTCCTCGCCGCGCAGGTGCGCGGGTATCTTGCGGTAGGCTTCGATCATCCCGGGCAGTGTTTCGCCGACCAGCTTGCGCGTCTCGACCGCCGCCGGATGGAGCGGTTCGACGTGCTCGAGCTGCACGCCCAATGCATCGAGCTGGACGCCGATCTGGTCGACCAGCGTCACCGCCGGCGGCGGCAGCGCCGGGCGCTGGTGCTCGAGCCACAGCTCGGTGCGCGCGACCATGTGGCGCACGTCGCCGGTGTTGAGGTCGCTGCGGCGGGGGACCTTCACCCTGGGAAAGTTCGAGAACAGGAAGGTCGCCGCGACCACCGCACAGAACGCGATCATGATCCCGGTAAAGCCGATCCCGTCGATCACGATCCCGGCGACCATCGCGGCAGCCACGATCGCCAGCAGGGAACCGCCGATAAGCTTGATCCGCGTCTTCAGGTTGTTGCGCTTGAGTTCGGCCGAACCGCGCCCGATCGAGGGCGTGCGCATGCGGCGGAAGCGCCCGCCGGCCTGATTGTCGCGCAGCAGCGCGCGGCCCTCTTCGAGCAAGCGGTCGCTTTCCCGGGTGAGCTCGCTCGGCATCAGTCCGTCGTCAGCAGCGACGGCTCCTGCGCCGCCCGCCCGGCCTGCGCCTGGCCTTCGGCCCGGGCGATGTAGCCCTTCGACTTCTCGACTTCGGTCGAGAGCGTGTCGACGGTCTGCTTCATGTTGGCGAGCGCCTTGACCTTGAAGGTGTCGACGGCGTCCATGGTGTCGTAGATGTTCTGGAAGGCGCGCTGCAGCGTCTCCATCGGGATCGTGCTCGCGGCCGCCTGTTCGTGGATCTTGGCGGTGTTGTCGCGCAACAGCTTGCCGGTCGAATCGATGATGCCCGCGGTGGTTTCGTTGAGCGCGGTGATCTGCGCCAGCACCAGCCGCTGGTTGGTCATCGCCTGCGCCACGGTCACCGCGGTGCGCAGCGCGCCCACGGTGGTGGTGCTGGCGCGGTCGACGCCCTTGACCAGCTCGACATTGTTCTTCTTGACCAGGTCGAGCGCGAGGTAGCCCTGCACGCTAACCGCGGTCTGGGTCAGCAGGTCCTGGGTGCGCTGGCGGACATAGAACAGCGCGGTCTCGCGGATCGCCTTGGCCTTGGCCGGATCGATCGAATCCTGGTTCGCCGCCTCTTCCTCGAGCCGGTCGTCGAGGGTCTTGGCGATGTGGACCATCTGCTCGAGCTTGCCCATTGCTTCCCACAGCTTCTGGCGCTCGACGTCGATCGCGGCGTTGTCCATCAGCAGCTCGTCCTTGCCGCTGGCAAGGCGCGCGAGGATCGCCTGGATATGGCCCTGAGCGGACGAGTAGCTGTCGAAATAGCGCTTCAGCGAATTGCCGAAGAACGGGATGATCCCGAACAGCTTGCGGCCGCTGAGCTTGCCCTTGCGGCCCGGATCGAGGTCCTCGACCGTGCGGCGCAGCTCGGCGAGGTCGGTGCCGACGCCCGATTCCTGGTCCATCGCCCGCACCGGGCGGTCGAGGAAGCGGTTCGACATGCCGGCCGCGGTGGCAATTTCCTTGCGGCCCATGCCGGTAATCTGGTCGACCTTCTTGCCGAAATCGGGCGAGGCGGCGTCGAGCGCGATCAGTTCGTTGACGAAGCCTTCGACCTTTTCCTCGAGCGCGGACTTTTTCTCCGCGTCGACCGGGACCAGGCCGGCCGCCTTCTCGGGCAGGATCATCGGCACCGGATCGGGCGGCGTCAGCTCGAGATCCACAGTGGTCTTGGTCGTGGTCTGGTTGGTGGTCGCCATTCCCTGTCCCTTCCGGTATTCGGTTACTGTATTAAGTTGGCAAGACACGCTGTTCAAGGCCAGCGCCGTCCCGCACGAACGTGCCGCAAGGCGGCTTTGAGCGGAAGTGGGATTCGGCAGGCCTCACGCGAGGATGCCGGCAACCGAATGGACTTCCGCTGCCTGGACGGCGAGGGCGTTGACGAACAGCAGCGCCGAGATGGCGGCCGCGCCGAAGCCGGCGAGAAACCGCTGCGAGTAGTTCGAAAAAAGCGTCATTTCCATTTTCCTTGTGTTTCAGTTGGCGGGTCATCCGCCGATGCGAGAGACATTGCAGGACTCGTGCCAGTTTAGGAAAACGGCGGAATTGCGCGGTTTTTGACCACAGGTCGCGATTTTGCGGAAAGTCGCCCTGCTTCAAGTTGGGAATTTATCCCAACTATCGGCGAGCCGCCCTCGCGGGTCGCGGAAGTTCGCTAAGTTCGGGGCACGTCCCCCTCCTCTTCCTCCTCGCGGTGCTTGTCCTGGCTGGTCTGGCCAAGCCTCGCCGCGAGTTCGTCGAGGCGCTGCGAGACCCGCTCGCCGACCTCCCGCACCGAAAGGCCCGCATCCTCGCGGACATTGCGCTTCGCCTCCGCCAGCTCCTGCGCGCCGCCCTCGGGATCGCCGCTGAACTCGCGCTGGTCGAGCCATTTGCCGTAATGCAGCGGATCGCGGTAGCGCAGCAGGAACATCGCCAGCCGTTCGTCGAAATAGCGCCGCTCGCCGACTTGCTCGCCCTTGAAGAACACCGGCACGGCAACGCCGTTGATCGCCCGCGACAGCGCCGCGTCGGTTAGCCGGCGCACGCCGTAGTCGAGCGCGGCGTCCCAGGCGTTGCGGAAGCTGATCGCATCGGTGCGGGCGCGCAGCGCGTAGGCCGAGCGATCGGACATGCCCACCGCCCGGCACGCTTCGGTGACACAAGCACTCTGCGCCAGCGCCTCGATGAAAGCCACTTGCCGCTCGGCCGTCCAGCCGTCGAACCGCGGGCGCGGGTGGGCAGGTTCGAATTCGGGCGGCTCGAACGGCTCGGGATCGTCGGCCGGATGGCGCGCGGTTGCGGCCGCAGGCGCGCGTCGCCGGGGACTTGGGCGCGGCTGGCTCATCCGCAGGCTTAGAACACAAAGGGAACTTTGTAGGAAAGAGGTCTTTTGGGAACTGCCCAATTGATAAGGCTTGGCCGGAGCAAGCGCTTGTGTCTGCTTTCGACCCATTGCAGACATTCCGTCGGAAAAAGCGGACCTTGGAAGCGGACTGTCCGCAAACGACGCGATTGCGGGCCTCCCTAACCCCTATCTTCGCTAGGATGGCGCGGATGCTGAGCGGATGGAAGTGGGTTGGAGATCACCCACCCTGTCGAAGCAGAATGTGTTTTTTGATCGACATTGATTAGTCGCCTCGCCGGTAATCACCACATAACCGTTCGCGGAAAAATAGGCGCGCAAGTCGAAAAATGAGGACTGCGATTCGGGTCCGATTGAAACGGATGGATGATCGGGGAATGGAAAGCCTGATACGTCAGTGGCGCCTTCCTCCAGCGCGGCGCGCATGTCTGACATTGCGCGATCCACGTCGTCAGACTCCGCTTTGTTGCGGTAAAGCATGCAGCTAAGCGCCTCACACTCGCCGAGATAGCCAGTAACCATGACCGTTTGGCCGTTCAGTTGATCTATCTGTGCAATGAATTCATCGACAGTAATCGGCTTCTTCGACGTGGCGCTGCCACACGCCACTGTTGCAAGCGCAAGAAGTAGCCCGACCAGGGATCGGAGAATTGAAGATGCCTCCATCTTTCGAGCATACTGGCAGCAATGTCCGTTTTCCAACCTTAGCGGACAAACGGGCGGCGTGACCCCGCCCCTCAGGCCGCCAGGTCGAACGGTTCGATCTCGCCCGACAGGTACAGCCGCTTGGCCTTGGCCCGGCTCAATTTGCCCGAGCTGGTGCGCGGCAGGGTGCGCGGCGGGACCAGCTCGACGACGCAGTTCATGCCGGTGATCGAGCGGACCTTGTCGCGGATCGTGTCGCGCAGGCGCAGGCGTTCCTCGGGGTCCGAGACGCGGCAGTGGACCAGCACGGCGGGCGCTTCCTCGCCGTTGTCCATCTCGATGGCGAAGGCGGCGATGTCGCCGTGGTTGAAGCCCGGCAATTGCTCCACCGCCCACTCGATGTCCTGCGGCCAGTGGTTCTTGCCGTTGATGATGATCATGTCCTTCGCCCGGCCGACGAGGAACAGGTAGCCGTCGGCCATGTAACCCATGTCGCCGGTGTCGAGCCAGCCATCGACCAGGCAATCGGCGGTGGCTTCGGGATCGCGGAAATATGAATGCATCACGCTCGGGCCGCGGCACCAGACCGTGCCGATCTGATGGTCCTTGCGCGCCTTGCCGGTCGGCCCGCGGATCTCGACTTCCATGTCGGGCAGCGGCTTGCCGCAGTTGACTATCGCCCGGTAGCGCGCCGGACGCGACAGGTCGCGTTTGGTGCCCGACAGGCGCTCTTCCTCGACCAGCTCGACCCGGATGCCTTCGCCGGGCGGCATCACGGTCACCGCCAGCGTCGCCTCGGCCAGGCCATAGCTCGGGGTGAAGGCGTTCGCCTTGAAGCCGGCCGGGGCGAAGGCGTTGACGAAGTTTTGCATGACATCGGGCCGGATCATGTCGGCGCCGTTGCCGGCCAGCCGCCAGCGCGACAGGTCGAAGCGCTCGGCGACGTTCGACTGGCTCGAGATGCGCCGCGCGCAGATGTCGTAGCCGAAGGTCGGCGAATAGCTGAGCGAGCAGCCCGGGTTGCGGCTGATCAGCTCGAGCCAGGCGAGCGGGCGCCTGGCGAAATGCTCGGTCCGCATGTAGTCGGCCGAGAGTTGATTGGCGATCATCGACAGCAGGCAGCCCACGAGCCCCATGTCATGGTACCAGGGCAGCCAGCTGACCCCCCGATCGCCATTGCCCAGGTTCATGCTGATCGCATGGCCATAGAGGTTGTGCAGCAGCGCCCGATGGGTGACCGCGACGCCTGTCGGGAAGCGGGTCGAGCCGGACGAGTATTGCAGGTAGCAGATGTCGTCGGGGCCAGCTTGTGGCAGGTCGACTTGCGGCGCCTCACGGGCCGCGAAGCTCTCCCAGTCCACGCCTTCGCAGCCCTGGCGCGCGGCGGCGTCGGCGGCCATCTCGGCTATCTCGGCAGGGTAGAGGAGCAGCCTGGGATCGGCGCTTTCGAGCTGCACGCCGAGCTGCTCGATGTAGTTTTCCTTGCCGCCGAAAGTGGTCGGCAGCGGCAGCGGCACCGGCCAGGCGCCGGCATAGATAGCGCCACAGAACAGCGCCGCGAACTCGGGCCCGGTTTCGGCGATCAGCGCCACGCGGTCGCCCTTGCCCACGCCCGCGGCGGCAAACCGCCGGGCGGTCTCGAGCGCTTCGGCACGCAGCTCGGCATAAGGATAGACCCGCTCGAGCACGGCGCGCGCGTCGTGGAAGTTGAGCCCCTTCTCACTCAGCGCCGCATAGTCGAGCGCTTCGGTGAACGTAGCGAAATCCGCGCGGCGGCGCGGCAGCGGGCAATCGTTGGGTGTTGGCACAAGGTCGGTCATAATCTGGATTGGCAGCCCGTCTTCTCTCACGCTCTGTCGGCGTTTCCCCGTTGCCGGCCGGCGCCGTGATCCGAACGGCGCCGCGACAAACCTTACCCATTTGGCAAGGACTGTGGCACGAATAAGGCGGATGGACAGCAAGCGGCAAGCCGAAAGAGGGTCGCGAAGGCGTACACCAGGGCGAGCGAGGCCGCTCGACCCGGCCCGGCTCGAGGCGCTGGCGCTGGCCTATGTCGCCCGATTCGCCACCAGCGCGGCCAAGTTCGAGCGCTACTTGCGCCGCAAGCTGCGCGAGCGCGGATGGGACGGCGAAAGCGAACCGGACCTGCCCGCACTGGTCGGGCGCTATGTCGAGCTCGGCTACATCGACGACGCCGCCTTCGCCCGGGCCAAGAGCGGCAGCCTGCTGCGCCGCGGCTATGGCGAGCGTCGGGTGCGGCAGGCGCTCGGCGAGGCGGGCATTGCCGAGCAGGTCCGTGAGGACACGCGCCCGAGCGAAGCGGCGGCTCGCCGGGCGGCGCTGACGCTGGCGAGGAAGCGCGGATTCGGCCCGTACGGTCGCGAGCCGCTCGACCGTGAACGGCGCCAGAAGCAGATCGGCGCGATGCTGCGCGCCGGGCACCGGCTCGACAGCGCCCGCGAAATGGTCGATGCCCCAAGCGAAACCGCGGCCGAGGCATGGGCCGGCGAATGCGATGAGGAAGGCTGAACCGATGCGTGCTGTGCTGCTCTCGCTGCTGCTGATCCTCCCGGCCTGTTCGCCGCAGGCGGCCGAACGCTCGCCGGCGCCTGCCGCTGGGCAGGCCTCGGTACATCCGGAATCCGGGCTCGAGGTCATCCCGCTCACGGTCACTTCGCTCGGCAAGACGCATACATTCCGTGTCGAGGTCGCGCGCAGTACCGAGGAGCAAGCCAAGGGCCTGATGTTCCGCACCACGATGGGTCCCAACGAGGGGATGCTGTTCCCCTACGATCCGCCGCGCGTGCTCAGCTTCTGGATGAGGAACACCGTGCTCTCGCTCGACCTCGTTTTCATCGGGCCGGACAAGCGCGTGATCAACATCGCCGCCAATGCGGTGCCCTATTCGGAGGAAAGCATCCTGTCCGACGCGCCCGGCATCGCCGTGCTCGAGCTCAACGCCGGCCGCGCCCGCGAGCTCAACATCGTCGCCGGCGCCCAGGTAGCGTGGTGAGCTTGCGCGGGCGCTTGCCTGTTTGGGCCCCTAACGGCTAACGGCCCCGGCATGGGTTTCTTCTCCAAGCTCTTCACCTGGTGGGAGGGCGCGACCATCGGCACGGCCTTGTTCAGCGCCCGCAACGGCGAGCGGGTCGGCACCGATGCGCAGGGCAACGCCTACTTCCGCTCGAAGAACAAGCGCGGCGCCAACGAGAAGCGCTGGGTGATCTACTCCGGCGCCAACGACGCCAGCCGGGTGCCGGCCGAATGGCACGGCTGGCTGCACGGCACCTTCGACGACTTGCCCGAAAGCCGCTTGCCGCCGGCGAAGATCTGGGAGGCCGACTACACCCCCAACATGACCGGCAGCGCCCAGGCCTATCGCCCGCAAGGCGCGCTCGAGCGCGGCGGTCGGCGGGCGCGGGCGACCGGCGACTACCAGGCGTGGACGCCCGACGCGTGAGAGCGCTCGCGGGCCTCGCCGCCTTGGCACTCACGTCCGCCTGCAACCGCCAGGCGCCCGAGCCCGAAGCCGAAGCCACCGAGGTGCCCGAGGAGTTCGCCGGCAGCGGCCGCGCGGTGGCCATCGCGGGCGGGATCGGCACGCCGATGGCGGATCGGGTGGCGGTCCTCGGCCTGCTCAACAAACGCAACAACATCAGCCGCGATATCGAGATGAAGCCCGGCGAGGCGCGCCGCATCGGCGACGTCATCGTCCGCCTTTCCGCCTGCGAGCGGACCGCGCCGTGGGAAGAGCCGCCCGAAACCGGCGCCTTCGTCCAGGTCGTCATACTCGGACGGACCGACGCCGACACCGAGCCGACCTGGCGGCGGTACTTCTCCGGCTGGCTGTTCAAGAACAGCCCCAGCCTCAACGTGGTCGAGCACCCGATCTACGACGTCTGGGTCAAGGACTGCAAAATGAGCTTCCCCGGCGAGGAAGCGCCAGTCGCGGACGACGACGACGCGCCCACGCCAACCGCCACGCCCAGCCCCTCGCCCACACCAAGCGCCTCGGCCTCGCCCAACACCGAGGCATAAGCCTCGGGCAGCGCCGGCGCCGGCCCCGCCGCCACCGCCTCGGCCAACCGTTCGAGATAGGCCTCGCGGCTCAGTGCCACCGCCCCGAGCGAGCCGAGGTGCCCGGTCATGAACTGGCAGTCGAGCAACAGGTAGCCGCTGCGCCGCAGCAGCGCGACCAGCCAGGCCAGCGCCACCTTCGAGGCATCGGTCGCGCGGCTGAACATGGACTCGCCGCAGAACGCATGGTCGAACCCGACGCCATACAACCCGCCCACCAGGTCGTCTCCCTGCCAGCACTCGATCGAGTGGGCATGCCCGGCCATGTGCAGCGCGCGATAGCTGGCGGCGATGCGCTCGCTGATCCAGCTTTCCGGATGGCCTGGCCGCGGCGCCGCGCAGGCCGCCACCACGCCGTCGAAATCGGCGTTGCAAGTCACCCGAAACCGCTCCTGCCGCACCGCCTTGGCCAGCGATCTCGAGACCTTCAGCCCGTCCAGCGGGATCACCGCCCGCTCGCGCGGCTCGACCCAGTACACGTCCTCGTCGTCGCGGCTGTCGGCCATCGGGAAGATGCCGCTGCGATAGGCCATCAGCAGCAGGTCGGGGGCGATGATCTTGGCGGCGGGGGCGTGCATGGCAGTGCGCCAAGATGGGCCGCCGCGCGTCGCTTGCCAAGCCGGAACCCCCTCTATAGAGGCCCGTCCGCCCGCAGGAGTGTAGCTCAGTTGGTAGAGCATCGGTCTCCAAAACCGAGGGTCGTGGGTTCGAGTCCCTCCACTCCTGCCAGTCCCTTGCGCCCCTCGTTGCCATCCTGACACGCTCGCGGTTTCTCTCGCCCTAAGGGGAACCACTGCGGCCGGCCGCGCATTGACCGCGCCGGAAGGGTACCAATGAGGAGCTTGCCCGTGGCCAGCCATACCTATCGCAGCAGCCGCCCCGACGGCTGGACCATGCCGCGCCCCTACCGCGACGCGTCCCTGCGCTACATGATGCACGGCCCGATCCGGCCGATGGAAGAACCAGGCTTCTTCGCCCGGCTGTTCGGCCGCGCCTGAGGGCCGGAGGGTGACACTGTGTCACCCTGCAGCTGTTCAGAACCCCTATTAATTCCAACAGTTTGCGGCCAAAACGGCGGGTGACACTTTTCCGGGATTATTTTTTTGAGCCGGCAAAGGCGCCGGTTTGAAAGCCTGTCCTGTCGACGAAGCACAACGCGCGTGCCCCCAGCCTCGATGGGTGCCGCTTCGTCGCGAGCCGCAAGGATGCCGAGCGGATCGCTCGCATAGGGATAGAGAGAGAACGGGTTGCTCATCCAACAGGATGAACCAGAAAAAGCGCGTGTAGGAAAATGGTTTGGGCGGCTGACTTGCCTTCACCTGCCGCAAAGGAAATAACCCGCTCATGAGGCTGGGGTGGGACGAGATCGCGCGGCGCGCCAAGGCCTTCAGCGAGGAATGGAAGGACGAAACTCGCGAACGCGGCGAGACCCAATCGTTCTACAACGAATTTTTCGAGATATTCGGCATCCGCCGGCGGCAGGTGGCGATCTACGAGAAACGGGTCGCCCTTTTGCGCAAGAAACATGGCTTCATCGATCTGTTCTGGCCCGGCGTCCTGCTGATCGAACAGAAGAGCGGCCACCTCGATCTCGACCGGGCGCAAGGTCAGGCGCTGGATTATCTCGAAGGGGTTCACCCCACCGAGCAGCCGCGCCATGTCCTGACCTGCGACTTCCAGAACTGGCGCCTGCTCGACTTCGAGACAGGCAAGGAGCTGAAGTTTCGCCTGAAGGACCTCCACAAGCACGTCACCGATTTCGACTTCATGCTCGGGCGGCGGGTCAGTTTCGAAACGCAGGCGAACGTCACCATCAAGGCGGCGGAACTGATGGGCAAGCTCCACGATGCGTTGGAGGATGCAGGCTACACAGGCCACGATCTCGAACAGTTGCTGGTCCGCCTGCTGTTCTGCCTGTTCGCCGACGACACCGGCATCTTCCAGCCCAAGGACATCTTCCTCCAGCTGATCGAGAACGACACCCGGCCCGACGGCAGCGACACCGGGCGCGTGCTCAACGAATTGTTCGACGTTCTCGATACGCCCGAACCCCGGCAGAAAGGTCTCGCCGGCGAGCTCGACGCCTTCCCGTACGTCAACGGCAGCCTGTTTGCCGGCCGCCTGCTCACGCCGGTCTTCAATGCGAAGATGCGCGAATACCTGCTGGATGCCGCGCGGCACGATTGGTCGGGCGTCAGCCCGGCAATCTTTGGCTCGCTGTTCCAGTCGGTGATGGACGCCGGGGAGCGGCGGGCCAAGGGCGCGCACTACACCAGCGAGGAGAACATCCTCAAGGTGATCGGCCCGCTGTTCCTTGATGATCTGCGCGAGGAGCTTGGACGGATCAAGGCGCGCAAGACCGAGCGCGACAAGGAACTCGATAAATTTCTCACTAGGTTAACTCGCCTTACCTTCTTTGATCCTGCCTGCGGGTGCGGCAACTTTCTCGTCATCGCCTATCGCGAATTGCGGCGGCTGGAATTGGAAGCGCTGGAAGCGCGCTGGCCGAAGCAAATGACCGGCATCGGCGACGAGCGCCGCCAGGCGGTTCTCGATCCCGGCCTCCTTTCGCGCGTCACCGTGGCTCAATTCTTTGGCATCGAGTTCGAGGAATTTCCTGCCCGCATAGCGGAAGTATCAATGTGGTTGATGGACCACATTGCAAACAATGCTCTCAACGCGAGCTTTTCGACCAACTACGCCCGCATCCCACTCAAGGATGGCGCTCACATTCTTCACGGCGATGCGCTGGAAACTGATTGGGCCACGCTGCTGCCTCCGGAGAAATGCAGCTACGTGATGGGGAACCCGCCGTTCGGGGGCGCGAAATACCAAAGCGGATTCCAGCGCGAACAGGTTCGGCGCGTCGCCAATCTCGGAGGGTCGGGCGGAACGCTGGACTATGTTGCCGCGTGGTTCCTCAAGGCGGGCAGTTACTTGCAACCGAACAGGCGCATCCGGATCGCCTTCGTCGCCACCAATTCAATCGTGCAGGGAGAGCAGGTGGCACAGCTATGGCCGCTGCTGTTCGACCGTTACGGTTTGGAGATCGCCTTCGCCCACCGCACCTTCAGCTGGGGCAGCGAAGCTAAGGGCAAGGCCCATGTCCACGTTGTCATCGTGGGCTTGGCGCACCGTGATCACGAGCCAACCGAGAAGCGTCTCTTTTCCTATCCGGACATCAAGGGCGACCCGGTGGAAAGCCGGCATGGAGGGCTGACCGCCTATCTGTTCGACGCCAAAGGAGTGGCCAATCGACATCTGGTGGTGGGCGCGGAAAGCACTTCAATCAACGGGGCTGGCAAGGTCGTCATCGGATCGAAGCCCATCGACGGCGGCCACTACATTTTCGAAGCCCGCGAGCGCGCGGATTTCCTCTCACGGGAACCCGGCGCAGCGAAGTTCATGCATCCCTATTTAGGGGGCCATGAATTTATCAACGGCGGCGACCGCTCGATCCTGCATCTCGGAAGTGCGTCACCGAACGAACTAAGGGAAATGCCTCTCGTCATGGAGCGGATTGGCTTGGTCCGCGAGGTGCGCGCGGCCAGTAACAGTGCAGCCACGAAAGCATTGGCCCTTGAGCAGACGCGCTTTCACGTCACCGTGGTTCCGGATCGTCCCTTTCTGGTCATTCCCAAGGTCAGTTCTGAACGGCGAGAATATGTGCCGATGGGTTGGCTCGAACCGCCGACCATCGCCAGCGACCTGTTGTTTGTATTGCCCACCGCCACCCTTATGGATTTCGCTATCTTGACCAGCCGAACGCACATGGCCTGGCTCAGCCACATCGGCGGGCGGCTCGAAAGCCGGTTCCGCTACTCAATCGGCCTCGTTTACAACACTTTCCCCTGGCCCGACGCCTCGCCCGCCCAACGCGCAAAGGTCGAAGCTCTGGCCCAAGCCGTACTCGACGCGCGCGCCGCGCATCCGACTTCCAGCCTCGCCGATCTCTACGATCCCGACACCATGCCCGGCGACTTGCGCAAGGCGCACCGCGCGCTCGATCTCGCGGTCGACAAGCTCTACCGAGCCGCCCCGTTCGCTTCCGACCGCGACCGGGTCGAACACCTGTTCGGCCGCTACGAAGCGTTGGTGAACCCGCTTGAGCGCATCGGGGCTGCCAAGAACAAGCGCGTGGCCCGCCGCGCTGCCCGCCCCAAGTAGCGCGCTCACCCCCACCCTTGCCATCCGCCACCCTCGTCGCTAAATCCCCCGGCGACTTCCGACATCGGAGCCAGCCTGCCCCTCCCGGGTTCTAGACCGGGGCGGCGCGGAGCCTATGGCGGAAGGCGGCAACACGGGCTTTTAGGGCGAGCAGCAGATGGCCAAGGTCAATCCCATGGAATTCTTCCGCCAGGTCAAGGCGGAAGGCAGCAAGGTGGTGTGGCCGACGCGCCAGGAAACCGTCCGCACGGGCATTTTCGTGGCGATCATGATGACCATCCTGGCGATCTTCTTCCTTGGCGTGGATACGGTGTTCGGCCAGATCGTCGCGTGGCTGCTGACGCTGGCCTGAGCTTTTAGGAAACGACCCTCCTGCGCCGAGGCTGCGGAGGGCAAGGAAAGAGATCAATGGCCCGCTGGTACATCATCCACGCCTATTCCGGCTTCGAGAACAAGGTCCGCGATTCGATCCTCTCGGAGGCCGAGCGGCTTGGCCTGGCCGACGGGGTCGAGGCGGTCGAAGTGCCGACCGAGACCGTCACCGAGGTCAAGCGCGGCAAGAAGGTGCAGGTCGAGCGCAAGTTCATGCCCGGCTACGTGCTGGCCAAGCTGAGCCTGACCGACGACGTCTATCACCTGGTCAAGAACACCCCCAAGGTGACCGGCTTCCTCGGCGCCGGCAACAAGCCGCAGCCGATCACCGAGCGCGAGGCGGCGCGCTATTTCGGCGGCGTCGCCGAAGCCAAGGCGAGCCCCAAGACGCAGGTTTCCGTCGCCTACGACATCGGCGACCAGGTCAAGGTGCTCGACGGGCCGTTCGCCAGCTTCAACGGCGTGGTCGAGGAACTCGATTTCGACAAGAACAAGGTCAAGGTCGGCGTCTCGATCTTCGGCCGCGCGACCCCGGTGGAACTCGACTTCGAGCAGGTCGAACTGGTCAAGTAGGGTTTCGCGCAAAGGCGCTAAGGCGCTAAGGATTCTGCGGCGAAGCCGCTTTTCACCGCCAAGTAGCCCGATTGTCGGGATTCGAATTTGTGAGCGGCTTCGCCGCAACCACGACTGCTTCGCGCCTTTGCGCGAACAAATCCTCGGTTGTCTTTCGGGGCTCTTTCCCCTAACGGCGCCGCTTCCCGAAAGGGACCCGCGCGGGAGGCGACCTTCGGGAAGCCGTTTGTACCGCTTACCATGAGCCCCTCGGCTACGCTCGGGGCGACAGTGAGAAAGGAGGCCAGCGATGGCCAAGAAGATCGACGGCTATATCAAGCTGCAGGTGCCCGCGGGCGCCGCCAATCCATCACCCCCGATCGGCCCGGCGCTCGGCCAGCGCGGCGTCAACATCATGGAATTCTGCAAGGCGTTCAACGCCGCCACGCAGGAGCTCGAGAAGGCGATGCCGATCCCGACCGTGATCACCGTCTATGCCGACAAGAGCTTCACCTTCATCACCAAGACGCCGCCGGCGAGCTTCCTCATAAAGAAGGCGGCCCGCCTCAAGTCGGGCTCGAAGGAGCCGGGCAAGATTTCGGCCGGCAACATCCGCCGTTCGGAGCTGACCAAGATCGCCGAGCTCAAGATGGTCGATCTGAACGCCAACGATCTCGAGCAGGCAACGAAGATCATCGAGGGCTCCGCGCGCTCGATGGGCCTGCAAGTGGTGGAGGGCTGATCATGGCCAAGCTCAGCAAGAAGCAAAAAGCGCTCGCCGACCGGCTCGATGCCGAGAAGCTCTACGGGCTCGACGAGGCGCTCGCCTTGCTCAAGGAAGTCGCATCGAAGAAGTTCGACGAGACCGTCGAGGTCGCGCTCAACCTGGGCGTCGATCCGCGCCATGCCGACCAGATGGTCCGCGGCATGGTCTCGCTCCCCTCGGGCACCGGCAAGGAAATGAAGGTCGCGGTGTTCGCGCGCGGCGACAAGGCCGACGAGGCGTTGAAGGCCGGGGCCGACAAGGTCGGGGCCGAGGACCTGATGGAAGACATGCAGGCCGGCAACCTCGACTACGACCGCGTCATCGCCACGCCCGACATGATGGCGGTGGTGGGCCGGCTCGGTAAGGTCCTCGGCCCCAAGGGCCTGATGCCCAACCCCAAGCTCGGCACGGTCACGCCCAACGTCGCCCAGGCGGTCAAGGACGCCAAGGGCGGCCAGGTCGAATTCCGCGTCGAGAAGCAGGGCATCATCCATTCGGGCATCGGCAAGATCAGCTTCACCGACGCCCAGCTGAAGACCAACTTCGATGCCATCATCGACGCCATCGTCAAGGCCAAGCCGGCCGGCGCCAAGGGCAAGTACCTCAAGAAGGTCTCGCTGACCTCGACCATGGGCCCGGGGCTGAAGATTGATACGGCGGAGCTGGAGGGGGCGTAGTTTGTTTGGCCTCAAACGCCGGCGCGGGCATCCGCCCGCTTAGGCTTCCGCGCCACAAGGCGCGGCGGCCGTTCGGCCTTGCGGTCCGCTAGTTGCGGACCGGATCAGCGGCCTACCGAAATGGCCGGGAATGTCCGAGTTCCGACCAGGAACCCGCAAGCGCGAACGCGCGCCCGAGCTCATGCGAGGAAGCCAAGCGGCCCGGATGGGCCGCGCCCCGGCGTTTGAGGGCGTAAACAAATGGGCCGGCGGAGCGATCCGCCGGCCCTTTTTTTGTTTGGACATCGCCTCGCCAGCCGATCGGTTCGACATCGCCCAGCATTACTTGGCTGACCGCAGGTAGTGTCCCGTAAGTACTCCCTGTGGAATCTACTAATATCGGTTGTTGGCCGCAGTCTCCAGAAGAGCCCCATTCCGAGTTCATGCTCGCTCATGTGGCGTCATCAGACGCTCCTACGAGTGAAATGGACCGATCACGAAAATGAGGGGGATCGAAGAATGAGTTGCGCTGAACGGATTCCGCTGCCTGATCGCCAACCGTTGATAATACTGGTCGGCGCGACTGTTAATCAGCGTGCATTGATTTGCCACACCGCCAGTAACGAAGCCCTCCATATCGTGCCCTTTGCCGCAATCGACGAGCTTGGCGCGCGGGACTTGATGGGGGCCGACGTGTTCATCGCCTGGGACGATGGCGAAACGATCTCGCAATTGAGGCAATGCCTCTCCACCGCGGGATGCTGGGCGCCTATCGTGGCGATCTGCGCAGCTCCAACAGCAAGCCAGGTCGTGCGGGCGATGAAGGCTGGTGCCGCGGATTTTGTCGAATGGCCTTGTGACGTGTCCACGCTGAGGTTTTCAGTTCACGCGGCACACGAGAAGAAGGAGCAATTCCTTCCACAAAGGGAGCGGCAGATCGTGGCGCGCCATGCGCTCCACAAACTGAGTCCTCGTGAGCGGCAGGTTCTTGCCGGATTCGCCCAGGGCATGCGGAACAAGGCGATCGCGGAGGTGCTCGGCATCAGCGACCGAACTGTCGAAATCCACCGCTCGAACCTTATGGACAAGCTGCAGGCGAAAAACTCCGCCGAGGCTATCCGGCTTGCTCTCGAAGCATCGATGCCAGTGCCGTTGTGCCTGTGTAGCGACGATTCGGCCGCTCCCTCCTCAGTCGGAAACGGCCCTTTCGCGCGGCCGACGATCTCAATCGTCAATCCTCCACCGAAATAGCGATCCCAAGGCCGCCGGAAGAGAAGCACTGTACGGGGGTACAGGGTTTCTGATGGCGATCGACCTTCGCAGCGGAGCTTCATGATCGAAGCCCGCGTCGCCAGTTGGCATCTTCAAGGACTCAAGGCCATGCAAAACGCTGTCAGGAAATGGAGCAACGTTCCGCTCCGCAGGGACGACAGGTTCGATACCTATCTTCATACGTTGTCGCATGATCTGCGGACGCCACTGCACCAAATCAGCGGCTTCGCCGAACTCCTGAACTTCGACGACGGCCTACCCGTTGCCCAGAAGGAATATGCCGAGGCCATCATGTCGGCCTGCGGCGAGCTCAAGAACACAGTGCTGGCACACCTTCAGCTGATCGAAGGCGATCTCTGCGGCGAGGAGCAGGCGTGCAGTGTCGAAAGGGCGGCCTCGCCTGGTCATCTGCCGGTCCGCCGGTGAGGTTGCCCAGATGGATGGAAGTTCCTCCCAACCGGAATTCGTCATCGGGCCTCAGGGCACGCCGATCACTCTCAGCTCGCTTCCATCCCGGCCTGTCGGGCGCTGGGTTCCGATGCGAAAGGCCGAGGTAGTCGCCGCCGTCCGCGGCGGACTGTTGAGCACCGAGCAGGCCTGCGCCATGTATGACATCGGTCCCGAGGAATTCGAGGCCTGGCAGACCGCGATCGGAAGCCTAGGACTCAAGGGCCTTCATCTAAAGAACGTCGACCTTCTGAAGAAGTTCAATCGTCGGTTCTCTTGATCGGCGACGCGAAGTCGTGGCCGATGCGAACGCCGGCGCGAAGTGTTGCGAGTCGCTCTAATCGCTCCGCGCATCGGGCAGGGTGAAATGGAAGGCCGCGCCGCCATGCTTCGAGGGTTCGACCCAGATCCGTCCCTCGTGCGCCTCGACGATCGAGCGGCTGATCGACAGACCGACACCCATTCCGGCCTCCTTGGTGCTGCGGAACGGCTCGAATAGCGACACGGCGATGTCGGGATCGAGCCCGGGACCGCTGTCCGCCACAGTCACCTCGATCATGCCTGGATCGGCGGCTTGGCGGCTGCTCACTTCGAGCCGCTTGGTCGGACTGTCCTCCATCGCCTCGATCGCGTTCCGGATCAGGTTTAGAAATACTTGCTGCAGCTGCACGCGGTCGACAAAGACCTCTTCATCAGGCTCTATGAGCACGTCGAATTCGAGCAACCGGCCGCCCAAGCTCACGAAGGCCAGTGCGCTTGCCTCGTTGACCAGCCGGCCCAGTGGAACGATCTGGCGCTCGGCATCGCCTCTCGAAATGAAGTCGCGGAGGCGGCGGACAATCTGGCCCGCCCGAATCGCCTGCTCCGCACATTCGTCGAGTGCCTCGCGAATGAACTCGATCTTCTCCTCGCTCGGTTCGACCAGCATCTGGCTGGCCGTCTCGACGTAATTGGCGATGGCGGTCAGCGGCTGGTTCAACTCGTGCGCGATCGACGTGGCGAGCGTGCCCATGGCGGTCACCCTGGACACATGAGCCAACTCGTCCTGCAGGTTGTGCAGGCGCTTTTCGGTCTGTTGCAGCTCGGTAAGGTCGCGGATGAAGCCGGTGAAGACCCGGTCCTTGCCGCTACCGGCTTCGCCGATCAGGAGTTCGATCGGAAAGGTTGAGCCGTCTTGCCGGCGAGCGGTGATGATGCGGCCGATTCCAATGATCTTGCGCTCGCCGGTTCGGCGGTACGACTCCAGGTACCCGTCGTGGCGCCCCTTGTCGGGCGAGGGCATCAGGATATTGACGTTCTTGCCAATAAGTTCGGCCTCGACATAGCCGAACATGCGTTCGGCCGCGGCGCTGAAATAACTAATGCTGCCCTGGTCGTTGATGACGACCATAGCATCGGGGACTGTGTCGAGAATGGAGCGCAAATGCGCTTCATCGCCGGGTTTGGCCGTTTCACTCGTGGAATATTCTTCTGGCATCGATGAAGCCTTAGATCACTTGAGTTGGTCGTGCCCGAATTGGCGGTTCCTAGAGGAGCCTTGCAGTCTTGGCTAATGTGGCAGAGATTGGCAGGGGTCGCGCGGGAAGAGGACAACGGGCCATGGCCCAAGCCAGGGTGGTGCACGTAGTCGATGACGAAGAGTCAATCCGCAAGTCACTTGACTTCCTTTTGCGAACGGCCGGTTTCAAGGTAGAGAAATGGCCCGACGGCGAAAGCTTTCTCAAGGGCGCTGACCGCACCACGGCCGCCTGCGTCCTCCTCGATATCCGCATGCCGGGCATGGACGGCCTCCAGGTCCAGGCAGAGATGATTTCCCACGGGTTCAACCTGCCGGTGATCGTCCTCACAGGTCACGGCGACATCGGTACCGCGGTGCGAGCGATGCGGGGGGGAGCGATCGACTTCCTCGAAAAGCCGTTCAACCGCGAACGTTTGCTGCAATCGTTGGATCTCGGCTTCGTGCAGCTCGCGGACCGCGATGGACGGCGTTCGCGCGAGCAATGGGCGAGAACGCAAATCGCCACCCTCACCCTGCGGGAGCAAGAAGTGCTTGATGGACTCGCTTGTGGCTATCCGAACAAGACGATCGCCTTCGATCTCAGCATTAGCACGCGCACGGTGGAAGTTTATCGCGCCAACGTCATGACAAAGCTCGAGGTCACCAACTTCGCCGATGCTCTTCGGGTCGCCTTTGCGGCGGGAATGGGCTCGGAGAAGGATTGGAAAGCCAACCACATGATCAGGAAGCCGGCGAGCCGCGAATAGCCGATCGCACGGCGCCTTCGTCGTGGACACCAGCCAGTGATCCGCCGAACGAAGGCGCAGCGAAATATCGCCTGGCCTCTCGTTCTGCGTCTCGATCATGGCAAGCTTTCATCAGGTATTTGGTGACGAAAGCTACAACTAGTCCAAGGGGGCTTCGCTCCGGTAATATACGTAGGGTCGTTCAGGCCGCCACCCGCCGCAACAAACAATCCCGGCGCCTGAGGGCGCAAACAAAACAACCCCCCGATAGCCGCTTGGCAAATCGGCCGATCCGCTGCAGTTTCCTATCCAAAGAGAACAAGCGGGGCGCGCGGTCCTGCCTGAGGGGATCACCGTCATGCGTCTGGTGTCTCGCGTGCTGCTCGTGTCTTTGCTTCTGCCGGGGTCGATGCTCGGCGCGGGTGGCGGAGTGGCCATCGCCCAGGACGACCATTCGGCGCACATGGACGCCACCGCGGACGCGGCACCCGTAGCGATGCGCACGGTGCGCTGGTCCGATCCCGCCGCCTGGCCCGACCGCCAGGTACCGAGGCAAGGCGATGCGGTCACCATCGCCAGGGACATGGATGTCGTGCTCGACGTGACCCCGCCGGCGCTGCGCAGCCTGACCATCAACGGCAAGCTACGCTTTGCCGATGAGCGCGACCTCGACCTGGCGACCGAGTGGATCTACGTCCCCGGCGGCGAACTCGAGATCGGCACCGAAGCCGATCCCTTCACCCACAATGCCTCGATCACGCTAACCGACAATGTCCCCGGCGAAGACATCAACACGATGGGCGACCGCGGGATCATGCTGCTGCGCGGCACCTTGACCCTGCATGGCGACCGCCAGCACACCTGGACCAAGCTTTCGGCGACGGCGGAGCGGGGCGCGACGAGCATCGAGGTGCTCGACGCGAGCGAATGGCGCGCGGGCGACGAGATCGTGCTCGCCTCGACCGACTTCAATCCGCGGCAGGCCGAGCGCCGTACGATCACCCGCGTGAGCGGCAACACGATCAGCTTCGCCGAGCCGCTCGCATACATGCACTTCGGCGAGATCACCTTCGGCGTGGACGAGCGCGGAGAGGTCGGGCTGCTGACGCGCAATATCCGTATCCAGGCCTCCGAGGATGCGGCGACGACCCATTTCGGCGGGCACATCATGGCGATGAGCGGCTCTGAAATGTATATCGACGGTGTTGAGCTGAACCGCATGGGCCAGCACCTGACGCTGGCGCGCTATCCCGTCCACTTCCACATTCTGGGCGAGGGGCGGAGCCAGTATGTTCGCAACGCCGCCATCCATGACACGTTCAACCGCTGTGTAACGGTACACGGCACCAACAATCTTCAGGTGGAGAACAACGTTACCTACAACACCGTAGGCCACTGCTTCTTCCTTGAAGACGGCATCGAGACAGGCAACGAATTCATCAGAAACCTGGCAATCCAGACCAAGTGCCATCCGACATTTGACTGCGTGCCCACGAATCTCGCCGCCAACGGGGAGAAAGACACCCAGTACGCGAATCTTGCGGCCGCCAGGCAAGCCAGCTTCAATAGCGGAAACACCCTGCTGCCTTCGGACAACACGGTGGCGTCCTTCTGGATCACCAACCCGGACAACAGCTTCATCGACAATGTGGCGGCAGGTTCGGACTCGACCGGCTTCTGGCTGTCACTGCCGGAACACCCCCAGGGCGCGTTCGCAGGTACGCCGGTCGCCGCCGACATCTGGCCGCGCCGTACCCCGCTGCGCGCATTCCGAGGCAACGTGGCCCATTCCAACTTCGACGGGTTCATGTTCGACCGGAACATCAATGAAGACAACACCTTCGACTTGTCCTTCAGCGCGTTTACGCCGTTGGAAGATCCAGCTGACCCGTACAGCGAGATGGTGGAAACGCTGTTCGAGAATTTGACCAGCTACAAGAACCGCAATGGTGGTTTTTGGGGCCGGGGTGAGCTTCACGTGTTCAGCAACGCGAGACTCGCAGACAACGCCATTGGTATGACGCATTCAACCGCTACTTTCGGCAGTGAACGGTTCACCTCGCGGTTGGTGGACTCGCTGGTCGTGGGCGAAACCGACAATATCGGCAATCCCACAACGCCAGAGGAAGTCGCCTATGGCCGCAGCCTGCCAAAGCCTCCAATTCCGGATTTCCCCATCCGCGGCTACGAATACTATGATTACCGGCATGAGGTGGTGAACACGACATTCGTGAATTTCCAGGACAACGACAGGCGAAAAACAGGAGCGCTTTCCTGGCTGCTGTTCACGGGCGCGGGTGTCACTACCGAAAACACCATCGAGGGTGCTCAATTCGTTAATGCCAAGCCTGTGTATTTTCCGAACATCGATCCCAGGTTCGATAACGACAACCGGGGTGGCGTGGCTTACCGGACCCTGTCGATCCACGACCTGGACGGTTCGGTAACCGGCATCCCCGATTCCCATATCATGCTCCACGACGGCGAGAACGACAGCGTCGTCACCGACGACAGCTGCGAGATTCATCCCACCTGGAACGCCTCTGTGTGCACGGGTGATGTCGGACGCCTGTCTTTCCAGGCCGGTCAATTGGCAAGCCTGGCTCCCGCTCCCGGGGGGTTAAGAGGAGGATTCGGATTCGGATATGTCCGTCCGGTCTTTCCGCCCGCCGGGGCCGCTCCGCCCGCTCCGCCCCCTCCCCAGGCGCCCATCGCGCTTGTTCGCAATGGCACGGAATTTCACATCACGGGCAACCAGAGCACCGTGCGTGCCGGCACCGAGATACGGGTCAAAACCGAAAGGCCGCAAGTCAATCTCAGTCTGGCCGAAATGGACCTGGGCTCATGGGTCATATTTGAACTGCCGGGTTTCACCCAGGCAGCCTCCGGAACGCAACAGGGCAGCATGGACGCATTGCGCAGGGCGAACGAGACTGCTTATTTCAGGAACGGGGATGCCCTCTGGGTCAAACTGGTCGTGACCGAGCCTCCGGTCATGCCGATTCGTCCATTGGATATGCAAGCCAGTATAGCGGTCAGCAGATAAGTACTCATTCGCGAACTGAACAAAGCCCTGGGCGCAAGTCGGGCATTTATTCAAGCGTTCAAGGAAGAGCCGGATCGCCCAGATCTGTTTCCGGTTGAATGGTCGTTTGGGTCCAACCTTTGCTCCGAAATTCCATGGCACGCCCCATTTTGTTTTAGCCTCAAACGCCGGCGCGGGCATCCGCCCGCTTAGGGTTGTCCCTTCGGGACAGCTTCGCTTCCCGGCCTAACCGGCCGGCGCGCAAACAAACACCCCCCTGATGGCCGCTTGGCAAATCGGCCTATCCGTTGCAAACTCATGGCCAAAATAGGGTGCGGGACTCACAGTCCCGACCGAGGGGATCAACGTCATGCGCTCGCAATCTCGCCTGCTCCTGCTTTCCTTGCTGCTTCCTGCGTCGCTTTTGCTCGGCACCGGCGCTGCTGCCCAGGATAGTCACGCACACGCCGACGCCGGCACGACCGCGCCTCCTTCGGCGGTCAGGAGAATGCTGTGGTCCGATCCCGCCGCCTGGCCCGACGGCACGGTGCCGGGCGAAGGCGCCGCGGTGACAATCGGCCGCGACATGGATGTCGTCCTCGACGTTAATCCGCCGGCGCTGCGCAGCCTGACCATCCAGGGCAAGCTCAGCTTTTCGGACGATCTCGATATCGAGCTCCAGACGGAGTGGATCTATGTGCCCGGGGGCGCCCTGGCGATCGGCAGCGAGGCCAGGCCGCACACCCGCAATGCGACCATCACGCTGACCGACACCGTGCCCGGCGAAGACATCAACACCATGGGCGACCGCGGGATCATGCTGATGTCGGGTACGCTCAACCTGCATGGCGACCGCGAGAACAGCTGGACCAAGCTCGCCAGCACTGCCGAGGCCGGCAGCACCCGGATCGAAGTTCTCGATGCCTCTGGCTGGCGCCGGGGCGACGAGATCGTCCTCGCCTCGACCGACTTCGATCCGAGGCAAGCAGAGCGCCGCCGCATTGCCGCCATCAGCGGCAACAGCCTGACGCTCGACCGGCCGCTCGAATACATGCACTTCGGCAAGATCACTTTCGGCGTCGACGAGCGTGGCGAAGTCGGCCTGCTGACCCGCAACATCCGCGTCCAGGCGTCGGACGACGCGGCCAGCTCGTACTTCGGCGGGCACATCATGGCGATGTCCGGGTCAAAAATGTTCGTCTCGAGCGTCGAGCTCAATCGCATGGGCCAGCACCTGACCCTGGCCCGCTACCCGATCCACTGGCACCTCATCGGCGAAGGGCTGGGGCAATATATCCGCAATGCCTCGATCCACGACACCTTCAGCCGCTGCGTGACGGTGCACGGCACCAACAACCTGCAGGTGGAAGGCAACGTCACCTACAACACCGTGGGTCACTGCTTCTTCCTCGAGGACGGGATCGAGACAGGCAACCGGTTCGTCCGCAACCTGGGCATCCAGACCAAGTGTCACCCGACCCTGCCGTGCGAGCCGACCAACCTTTTTCTGGCGCATCAGTCCACGGCCGGCCAGGATTCCGAGCATGTGCTGATCCCTTCGGACAATACCGTGTCCACGTTCTGGATCACCAACCCCGACAACATCTATCGCGACAACGTGGCCGCGGGCTCCGACCAGGTCGGCTACTGGATGGCCTTCCCGACCCATCCGACCGGGCAGTTCGAAGGCACCGAGATCAGTGCCAGGACCTGGCCCGGTCGGACCAGGCTGCGCGAGTTCAGCGGCAATACCGCCCACTCCAACTTCGATGGTCTGATGCTCGACCGCGGCCCTAGGCCCGACGGCAAATTCGGCATCGCCGGCCCCAACCTGATCGCCTACGCCAATCCGGCCGATACCAGCAGCGGGGTGGTGGTGTCGGAGTTCAAGAACTTCACCGGCTACAAGAACCGCAATGGCGCCGTCTGGGGCCGCGGCGAGATGCACCTCTATACCGGTCTGAGATTGGCCGATAACGCCATCGGCTTCACCCATGCCTCGGGTGCTCCCGGTATCGCCCCCTACACCTCGCGTGTCGTCGACTCGCTGTTCGTGGGGGAGAGCGAGAATGTCGGCAACCCGAGGACACCGGCGGAAATCGCCTACGGGCGCAGCCTGCCCTCCGCAGCGGCGGATTTCCCGATCCGCGGCTACGAGTATTACGATTTCCACCACGAGGTCGAAAACACCATTTTCGTGAACTACGTGCCCAACGCGCTGCGCGATGCGGGCGCGCTTTCCTACCTGTTGTACACCAGCTTCGGCATGAGCACCTCGAACTGGGTCAAGGGCGCGACATTCGTCAACGCCCAGCCAGTCAGCTTCCCGCCGATGCAACGCCGCTGGGCGTCCGATTACGGACGCAGCGCCGCCTACAAGAGCGCCGCGTTCCGCGACCTCGACGGCTCGGTCGGCGGCATTCCCGGCGCCTACATCGTCCTCGACAACGGCATCGCAGCGCACGAAGACGCCTGCGAAATGAGGCCGAGCTGGAACGCGGCCATCTGCCCGGGGGACATGGGCCGCTTCAGCATCGCCGGCAATTTCAGCGGGTTCCAGGCCGGCCCCATTACCAATCCGATCATCCTTCAGCGCAATGGCAGGCGGTTCGAATATACCGGCGAAACCACGATCGGCAGCGGCGCCGAGGTACGGGTCGAGACGTCGCGGGATAGGCTGTCGTTTTCGCTCACGGAAATGGACGACGGTTCGTCGATAATTTTCGAACTTCCCGGTTTCACCGCCGCCACCGGGGGCGCGGAACAAGCCAGCCTGGACGCACTGCGCGCCGCCAATGCCACTTCATACTTCAAGGATGCCAACTCGTTGTGGGTCAAGCTCGTTGTCGACAATGCTGCCGGCCTGACGCTTGCGCCCGCGGCCGGGGGCAACGCTCCCCCGGGTCTCGCTGCCCGCGCCTTGCCGGTGGGAGCCAAACTCGACGTCAGCAAGGCGGATAGTGCGGCGCCGCAGGTCGCCTTGAACTAGCCAAGTCATGCTCATAATCAAAATGGGACCGACGGTCCCGGGTGAAGGGATCCGCGCCATGCGCACGCAATTTCGGCTGTTTCGTACCGCGCTGCTTCTGCCCGCGTTGCTCTTGTTCGGCGTGGGGGCCGAGGTCGCCGCACAGGACAGCCACGCACACACGGACGCGCCCGCGGATGGGCCTTCGCCGGCTGCGGCTCTCGAGGCGTCGCGATGGTCAGATCCCGCGTCCTGGCCCGACGGGAAAGTGCCCGGCGAAGGCGCCGCGGTGACGATTGGCCGGGACATGAACATTGTCCTCGACGTCGATCCGCCGGCCCTGCGCAGCCTGACCATCCAGGGCAAGCTCAGCTTTTCGGACGATCTCGATATCGGCCTGGAAACCGAGTGGATTTATCTGCCCGGGGGCGAGTTGCAGATCGGCAGCGAGGCCAGGCCGCACACGCGCAACGCGACCATCACGCTGACCGACAACGTCCCCGGCGAAGACATCAACACCATGGGCGACCGCGGGATCATGCTGATGTCCGGCACGCTCAACCTGCATGGCGACCGCGAGCACACCTGGACCAAGCTGGCGAACACGGCCGAAGCGGGCAGCACCCGGATCGAAGTTCTCGATGCCTCTGGCTGGCGAACGGGCGACGAGATCGTCCTCGCCTCGACTGACTTCGATCCTCGGCAAGCGGAGCGGCGCCGCATTGCCGCCATCCGAGGGAACGTGATCACGCTCGATCGCGCACTGGAATTCATGCACTTCGGCAAGATCACCTTTGGCGTCGACGAGCGGGGCGAAGTCGGGCTCTTGACCCGCAACATCCGCGTCCAGTCTTCGCAGGACTCTGAAAGCTCGTACTTCGGCGGGCACATCATGGCGATGTCCGGGTCCAAGATGTTTGTCTCGAGCGTCGAGCTCAATCGCATGGGCCAGCACCTGCACCTGGCCCGCTACCCGATCCACTGGCACATCATTGGCGAAGGTCAGGGCCAGTATATCCGCAACGCCTCGATCCACGACACTTTCAGCCGCTGCGTGACGGTGCACGGAACCAACAATCTGCGCATTGAAAACAACGTGACCTACAACACAGTCGGTCACTGCTTCTTCCTCGAAGACGCGGTCGAGACCGGCAACCAGTTCGTCCGCAACCTGGGTATCCAGACCAAGTGTCACCCGACCCTGCCGTGCGAGCCGACCCACCTCGGCCCGGCCGGATTGGCATCATCGACGCCGGGACGAGGCGCGTCCGGCCAGAGATCGGAACAAATCCTGCTTCCCTCCGACAACACGGCCTCGACATTCTGGATAACCAATCCGGACAACGTGTACCGCGACAACGTCGCCGCGGGTTCCGACATGGTCGGCTTCTGGTTCGCCTTGCCCGAACATCCGATCGGCGCGCATGTCGCCACCGAGGGCAGTGCGAATATCTGGCCTCGCCGAACCGCGGTGCGCGAGTTCAGCGGCAACACCGCCCATTCGAACTTCGACGGTTTCATGTTCGACCGCGGCCCCAGGCCCGATAATACGTTCACCGTCGGCGGCAGCAATTACCACCTGGCCTTTGCCGATCCGACCGACCCGAACAGCGAGCCGGTGGGCTCGCTGTTCGAGAATTTCACCGCCTACAAGAACCGCAATGGCGCCGTCTGGGGCCGTGGCGAGCTGCACCTGTTCAAGAACCTGAGGGTGGCGGACAACGCGATCGGCTTCACCCATGCGGCGTCCGCCGTCGGTCGCGCCGAGTATACCTCGAAAGTCGTCGATTCGGTGTTCGTGGGCGAATCCGACAATGTGGGTAACCCCCGTACTCCGCAGGAAATCGCCTATGGACGCAGCCGGCCGAACGACATCGTGGATTTCCCGATCCGCGGGTACGAATATTACGACATGCGCCACGACGTGGAGAACACCAGCTTCGTGAACTTCGTGCCCAACGCCGCCCGCGATGCCGGAGCGATCTCCTACCTGATGTACACCAGCTTCGGAATGAGCACCGAGAACGCCATCGAGGGCGCGACGTTCACCAACGCCAAGCGGGTCAGCTTCCCGCCGTACGTGCGCAGATGGGCCTCCGACCTGGGACGGGCCAATGCCTGGCGGGGCGCGGCGATCCATGACCGCGACGGCTCGGTCGGCGGCATTCCCGGCTCCTACATTGTCCTCGACAACGGCATCGCCTCCGACGACGAGGCCTGCGAGATCAGGCCGGAATGGGGCGCTGCCGTGTGCCGGGGCGATTTCGGCCACTTCGGCCTCGGGCCGAACCTGGGCTTCGGCACTGCCGCCATCCCGGATCCGATCATGCTCAGCCGCGGCAGCAGGCGGTGGGAGTACACCGGCCAGACCACGATCCGCAGCGGCGCCGAGGTGAGGGTGGAGACCGGCAGGGATGCTCTGACCCTGACCCTGCGCGAAATGGACGACGGCGCCTGGGTGATTTTCCAGCTTCCCGGCTTCGGCACTACCGCCGGGCGCGCGGAACAAGCCAGCCTGGATGCACTGCGCGCCGCCGATGCCACCGCCTGGTTCAAGGATGGCGACACCTTGTGGGTCAAGCTGGTCGTCGACAATGCCGCCGGCCTGAATGTCCAGGTCGGCACCCCCGGTGGCGGCGTGAGCACGGTCGGCACCGGCCCCGGTGGCGCCTTCGATGCGGGCGCCCGCCTCGAGGTCAGCAGGCAAGTCCAGCTAAGTTCAGCGGGTTTGTGATCTTGGCCTCAAGCGGGATTGTTTGTTTAGCCTCAAGCGCCGGCGCGGGCATCCGCCTGCTTAGGGCTGTCCCTTCGGGACAGCTTCGCTTCCCGGCCTAACCGGCCGGCGCGCGTTCGCGCTTGCGGGTTCCTGGTCGGAACCCGGACATTCCCGGCGATTGCTGTTGAGCGCTGATCCGGTCCGCGACTAGCGGACCGCAAGGCCGAACGGCCGCCCGAGCTTATGCGAGGGAAGCCTAAGGGCCCGGATGGGCCCGCCGGCGTTTGAGGCTAAAACAAACTACACCGCCCGTTTCAACGGCTCGATATGCCGGTCGACGATCGCCGCTGCGGCGAACATCAGCAGCGAGACCGCGGCCATGGTGCCGAAGTAATAGACATAGCTGCCGTCGCCCAGGTTCATAAGCTCGCCGCCGAAATAGACCATGGTGATGACGCCGACGCGCGCCACGGACAGGTGGAAGCCGATCGCGGCGGCGCGGCAGCTTTGCGGATAGCCCGCCGCCATGACCGCATAGTAGCTGGCGATGTTGAGGGACACGAATGCGCCGATAAGGCCGACCAGTAGCGTCGCCGCCTGGCGCTCGCCTCGGCTCGGCAAGGCGTCGATGCTGTCGATCACATAGCCGAGCGCAATGAGCGAGGCGCAGGTCAGCATGGCACATCCGACGATCACCGCGCGGCTGCCGAACCGGCGCACCAGATAGCCCGCGCTGAGGCCGCCGATGATCGACAGCACGCCGAACCAGAACATAGCATCGCCCCGCTGCTCGGCGGTGAAGCCGGACGAGTCGAGGAAGATGGGGGCCCAGCTCGACACGCCGTAGATCAGCGTGGTGCAGGCGGCGAAGCTTAGCCCGATGCCCCAGTTGAGCTTTTTGTTGCTGGTGTGGAGTACCCCGATGGCATGGGTTCCAGCGGCCTGCTCGATGGCGCTGGCGGGCTCGGGCTGGAGCTCGATTCCAGGGTCGATGACGCGCGCGGCGCTCTTTTGCGCTTCCTCGCGCTTGCCGCGGGCGAGCAGGTAGCTCGGTGCCTCACGCAGCAGGAAGAAAATCACCGTGCCGAGCACGATCGACCCCACGCCGAATAGCGTCAGGATGCCGCGCCAGCCGTAGCCGGGCAACAGCGGGGGCACGACATAGGCGGCAATGGTCAGGCCGAGCGGAATGCCGATCGACAGCGTGGCGATGACGTAAGTCCTCACGCGGGCCGGCACCCAGTCGTTGACCAGCGCCAGCGCGTTGGGATAGCCGGCCCCGAAGCCGAGCCCGCCGATGACGCGGATCAGCGCCATGGTCGTCACATCGTTGGCGTAGGCGGCAGCGAGCGTGCTGGCGCCGAAGATCAGCGTGGCAAGGTAAAGCGCCTTGAGCCGGCCCCATTTGTCACCCAGCCAGCCGCCGAAGAACGAGCCGATCGCCATGCCGGCCAGCGCCGCGGTGAGGGCGAGGCCGAACTCGGCGCGATCGATTCCCCACTCGTCGAGAATCTCCGGCGCCAGCAGCGGCAGCGACTGCAGGTCGATACCCTCGATCACCAGCACGATCAGCGCCGCGCCGATCACCACCCACTGGAACAGCCGCATCGGCTTGTCGGCAATCGCCGCGCTGAACGGGCTTTGCATTGGAGAACCTCCCTGGCGGCCTGTTCCGGCCTTGGCGGCAGTCTATGGTAATGCCGCCGTTTCGCAATCGCGCATTCCGGTGCGGTAGCGGCGAGCCCTAGTCGGGCAGGTCCGAGCCCGGTTCGCCGACGGTTGTGCCCGCTTCGATTAGATCGAGCCAGAATGGACAATCATGGCAACCACGCCGCCATTCCATCCGGACGGGCATTTCCCGGTCAGGCCCCTCGCTATCGGGCGTCGAGAAGCGAAACCGCCCAATCACCGAGACACGCTCCGCGGTGTGGCCGATAATGCGGTCGAAGGTGAATCTGCCCTGGGGCAGCCGGTTGGCCCAAAGCTCGGCCACCCCTCCCACGCGTTGCGCCTCGGGGAACCCCTCGATTCGAGCGACCGTCCCATACTGCATGACACTGCGCTGGTAGGAGATGCCGCCTTGACCTTGCCCGGTCTCGGACAGGTGGGCGTCCTCCATCGCCCGCCACGCCTGCGCTGCTGCGGCTCTGTCCCCCTCCAACAGCACGCAGCCTTCCAGAAGGCCACGCATGGACGGGAAGCGAGGCGTCAGTTCGATGCAGTCAGGGAACGGCAAAAGCGCCTCGTCGAAGAGCAAGTCGGAATAGCTGTGCAGTACGCCGGTGAGGCAAGAGTGTCTGGCTCGGCGGCGAATTTCGCCGCGTTCATCGATGACCTCAACCAGGCGCATCCAGCCATCGGCGCAGACCGTGATCCCTTCGTCCGGGTCAGGTGGCGATGAGGACGCGGGCGGATCATAGTCCTCGGCGAAGTCGTAGGCGGCGTTTGCGATCCGGTCCCAGGCTTCACCCGAGATTGGAGCCTCCATCATGCGGCCCCCTTGGTCCGGCAGGGTGACGATCACGCGCGGACCGTCGCCTGGGACACGCCGAAATTCCACCAGTGGACTTGGGCGTCCCCAAGCATCGTCGAAGAAGGTGCGAAACACCATCACATCGGGACGGGCTAGTTGTTCGAGCGGGATGGCCTCGTACCGAACCAGATGTTCGTTGCGTTCCTCCACGAACTCCTCGGCCGATCGAACGTAGCGCTCCTGCCCGAGCAAATTGGGTTGCGTGGATGCCGGTTGCGCAATGAGGATTGCGATCCCGAACAAGGCGAGCGAGCGAATGCGCATCATATCTCTCCTGGCGTGAAGTCGTGCCCCGCTTCACCCAGCGCTTCACTCAGGCTGTCGGCGCAGCTCTTCAAGTCGCCCGCGTCGGTCGAGCGGATGACGAAGTTGGCGCCGACCTTGCCGTCGCGGAAGAACGGGTAGCTGCCGATCGAGCAGTTGGCGTGGGCGAGTTCCACCTCGCGCAGGATCGCGGCGACTTCGCTTTCGGGCACCCAGCAGCCGATGGTTTCGCTGAGCAGCGGCGCGCCGCCTTCGAGCGTGCCGGTCAGCGCGTCGAGCATCTGCGCGGCGATGTGCGGCACGCCGGCCATCATGTGGACATTGCCGATGCGGATGCCCGGGGCGCCGGACATGCGGTTTTCGATCAGGTCGGCGCCTTCGGGGACGCGCGCCATGCGCAGGCGCGCTTCGTTGAGGCCGCCGCGGGTGGCGTAGTAGGCCTCGAGCACGCGGCGCGCCTCGGGGTGGACCACCACCGGAAGGCCGAGCGCCAAGGCCACCGCGTCGACAGTGATGTCGTCATGCGTCGGGCCGATGCCGCCGGTGGTGAACAGGTAGTCGTGGGTGGTGCGCAGCGCGTTGACCGCCTCGGCGATGCGCTCCGTCACGTCGGGCACGACGCGCACTTCGGCGAGGCGGATGCCCTGGACCTGGAGCCAGCCGGCGACCTGGGCGATGTTGCGGTCGTGGGTGCGGCCGGAGAGGATCTCGTCGCCGACCACGATCAGCGCGGCGGTCCAGATGCGGCTCATGCCGCAGCCTTCGCCGCCACCTTGTGGAAGCGCAGCACGCCGTCGTCGACCGGGCGCTTGCGGAAGTCGCGGCAGTCCTCGAGGTAGTTCTGGTTGAGCCGCCATGGCAGGCTCGCCGCGCTCTTGGGCATCACGCCGCGCGCCCGCTGCAGGTAGCCCGACGAGAAGATCAGGATGTCGCCTTCGGCCATGCCGTGGTCCTCGGGCAGGAACGGCACGGCCACGTCGGCGCGCTTGTCGGCCATGCGATTGAGCACCCGGCAGGTGTATTCGGCAGTGTTGTCGGCACGAAGGGTCCAGCTGGCGTTGAGGTAGCCGAACACTACCGCCAAGTTCGGCACGTTGGAGAACATGGCGCCGCGGTAGAACCAGTGCTGGCTGAAATCGACCGGCGCGCCGTCGAGGGTAATCGCCACCTTGCCGCCGATGGCGAGTTTGAGCCCGGTGGCGGTGATGACGATGTCGGCGGGCAATTGTTCGCCCGATTTCAGCCGCACGCCATGCTTCTCGAACGCCTCGATCTCGCCGGTGACGATGCCCGCCTTGCCGGCCTTGACCGCGGTGAAGAAGTCGCTGTCGGGCACTAGGCACAGCCGCTGGTCCCACGGCGCGTAGGGCGGCTGGTAATCGGCGGAGTAGGCCTCGCCCAGCTCGTCGCGCAGCCTGTTGCTGAGGATGTCGGCGACCTTGTCTGGCTCGGCTCGCGACTTGGTGAAGAACAGGTGGCGCAGGCGAATGTTCTTCTGCCGGACGATCCAGTAGGCGAGCCAGCCGGGCAGCCACTTGCGCAGGCGATTGGCCAGCTTGTCGCGGCTCGGCCCGGCGGCCATCCAGGTCGGGGTGCGCTGGAGCATGGTGACTTGCGCGGCCTTGTCGGTCATCGCCGGGACGATGGTGACCGCGGTTGCGCCCGAGCCGACGACGACGACGCGCTTGCCGGCATAGTCGAGTTCGGCTGGCCAGAACTGCGGATGGATCACCTCGCCGGCGAACTTGCCGAGCCCCGGTAGCTGGGCATCGTGCGGGTCGTCGTAATCGTAATAGCCCGAGGCGAGGTAGAGGAAGCGGGCGGTCAGCTCGCGGCGGCCCTCGGCATCCTCGACGGTGACGTGCCAGCGCGCCTCGTCGCCGCGCCAGTCGGCGGCGAGCACTTTGGTGCCGAAGCGGATGTGCGGGGCGATGCCGCGCTCGGCCACCACCCGCGCGAGATATTCGAGGATCGCTTCA